>Ga0302322_100000106_pt1 | contig 53669 bp, 52 predicted proteins | sample Fen_T0_2_FD_203757 | JGI IMG/M metagenome (GOLD analysis project Ga0302322, IMG submission 203757) | Peat permafrost microbial communities from Stordalen Mire near Abisko, Sweden - Fen_T0_2 | ecosystem: Environmental > Terrestrial > Soil > Wetlands > Permafrost | place: Sweden: Abisko...
GAACTCCGCGGAGCAGGCAATCTGCTAGGTGGCGAACAAAGCGGCCACATCGAAGCCATCGGCTTCGAACTCTACACCCAGATGCTGGAGCGAGCCGTAAGAGAAATGAAGGGCGAGCAGGGCGTAGAAGTCACCGAGATCCAGCTCAACCTCGGCCTCAACATCCGCATCTCCTCCGACTACATCAAGGAAGAAAATCAGCGCCTGCGCATGTACAAACGAATCGCCGGCGTCGAAACCGAAGCCCAGCTGAAAGACGTCACCAGCGAACTGACCGACCGCTACGGCAATCCTCCAACCGCAGTCCGCAATCTCCTCGCCTATGCAGCTCTGAAACTCCAAGCCATGCGCGTAGGAACCACCGCCATCGAACGCAAACGCGAAATCGTTAACATCAAATTTAGCCCCACCGCCACCATCGATCCCGGCAAACTAGCCCGCTTCGTAGCCAGCCAGCCAAAAGCCCAGTTCACTCCCGATGGCACGCTGAAATTCACCATAAAAATAGCCAGCGCCGAAGCCATCCTGGAAACCCTCCGCGACCTCTTGGAAGAACTCCAAGCGCAAGAAGCCCCAGTAGCCTAACCCGAAAGCCAGACCTAAGCCGGCAGATCTCGACACCGCAACGGAGGCAACTCGAAACCGTAGCCCGGCAGTCGCCGAAATCGTAGCGCCGGCGCCCCGCCGGCAGTCCGGTGGGCGTTCCCGCCCGCCGCCCTCGAGGTCGAGAGATACTACCTATCCCTCCGCTAAACTAAGCGGCTTCCTCTGTGCTCTCTGTGTCCTCTGTGGTGAAAAGTCCTCCGCACTAGACGAAAATCAGACATAAGCCTCTCCCGCTCAGTGTGATAAAGAGATTCATGCGTGTCGAGGAATACACATACAAATATATGTACAAAACGTTCCACGTGGAACATTCCACAAAAATCAACCGATGTTCCATAGGTAACCCACCCTGACCATCCGGTCGGCCCGCCTCCAACCTCACCGTTTACAATGAGCTCATGATGCCCGACCACGAAAGGCGACACACTCGAGACCGTCGCCGAGTCCGCACCGTACGCAAAGCCGTCTTCCCGGCCGCTGGCTTGGGAACCCGCTTCCTCCCCGCCACCAAGGCTCAGCCCAAAGAGATGCTGCCTCTGGTGGACAAGCCTGTCATTCAGTACGGAGTCGAAGAGGCAGTCGCTGCCGGCTGCGATCAGATCATCATGATCACTGGTCGCGGCAAGAGCGCCATCGAAGATCACTTCGATGTCAGCTACGAACTCGAGACGATGCTTGAGCAAAAGGGCAAGACTGAGCTGCTTCAGATCGTTCGTCAGATCTCCGACATGATCTACGTCGCCTATGTTCGACAGAAGGAAGCGCTCGGCCTCGGTCATGCGATCCTCACCGCGCGCGAGTTGGTGGGCGACGAGCCATTTGCTGCGCTGCTTGCCGACGACGTGATCGATGCGAAGGTTCCCGTCCTCAAGCAACTGATGGACGTGTTCAACGAAAAACAAAGTTCAGTGATTGCCATTCAGCCGGTGGATGGGCCGATGATCTCTTCGTATGGAGTCATCAAAGGCAAAGACGTTCCGGGCACAGGTGGGAAACTTTTTGAAGTGCTCGATTTGGTTGAGAAGCCGAAGAGAGAAGAAGCGCCATCGAATCTCGCGGTCATTGGCCGGTATATTTTGACGCCAACTGTTTTTGAAACACTCTCAAACATCAAGCCGGGCGCGGGTGGAGAGCTACAACTCACCGATGGACTTCGCGCTCTGCTGCAACGCGAGAAGATGTACGCGTACGTGTACGAAGGTCGTCGTCACGACACGGGCGACAAGCTCGGCTTCCTGAAGGCGACCGTCGAATTCGCTTTGAAGCGAGAAGATCTTGGCGGACCGTTCCGCGAATACTTGAAGACCTTGAAGTTGTAAGCGCTGAATTTATTTTTGCAGCGATGCTTGCAGCTTCTTTGATTTTTCTGCCACGCCGCTCGCCAACTTTTCTTTGTGTGCGTCGAGTTTCTTGCTGACTGCTGCGTCGGCTACTCCGATAATTTGCGCCGCCAAAATTCCAGCGTTCGTTGCTCCGGGTTTTCCGATTGCAACTGTTGCTACGGGAATTCCTGCGGGCATCTGCACGATCGCTAACAGCGAGTCCATGCCTTGGAGCGAAGTGGAAGGAATGGGCACGCCGATTACCGGCAGTGTCGTGTGCGCCGCGATGACTCCGGCTAGATGCGCGGCTCCGCCGGCTCCCGCAATGATCACGCGAATGCCGCGACTGGCGGCCTGTTTGGCGTAGTCGGCGGTGCGATCGGGAGAGCGATGCGCGGATGTCACATCGATCTCATACGCAATTCCAAATTCGTCGAGAGCCTTGCCGGCTTCCCGCATGATCTCCAGATCGGAGTCACTTCCCATTACGATTGAAACTATTGGCTTGCTCATTTTGTACTCCGGCTTTCCGCCTTGGGCGTCGGCTCTCAGTCCGCGCCCTTGGAAATTTTCTTCCCCACAACAAATCTTTACCACAGAGTACACAGAGGTGCACTGAGGAACCCTGTGGATTGTCAGATTCTGCTCGGCGCGTTGTAGCTACGCGGAGAATCTGTTTTCAAAAACCAGAAACGAGAGCCAGGGCCAAAGGCCCAAAGCCTAGCTTTTCTTCAACGCACGCGCGGCAATGTCTTTGCGATAGTGCGCGCCTTCGAATTCAATTTTTCCACACGCTTCGTATGCGCGATCCACCGCGGTTTGCAAATCGGCTGCGCGCGCTGTCACGCCCAACACTCGGCCTCCGGCGGTATAGAACTCTCCATCCGGGCTCGAAGTTCCGGCGTGAAAGACTTTCACGCCTTCGACTTTGTTGGCTTCGTCGAGGCCAGTCATCTTCTTGCCGGACTCGTACGATCCGGGATAGCCTCCCGAGGCCATCACTACGCAGACTGCCGCATCGTCCGACCACCTGAAGTCGCCATCGCTAGTGCGCCCGTCAATCGAGGCTTCCATGGCTTCAACCAGGTCGCTTTCCATGCGCATAAGGATCGGTTGGGTTTCGGGATCGCCGAAACGGCAATTGAATTCGAGAACCATTGGCCCGCGCGCGGTCATCATCAAGCCGCAATAAAGGACGCCCTTGTACTCGGCGCCTTCCGCTTTCATTCCTGCCACTACAGGACGTGCGATGTGCGTTACCAGCCAGTCACGCATCTTGTCGTCCACGATTGTTTTCGTGGTGTAAGCGCCCATGCCGCCTGTGTTGGGGCCGGTGTCGCCATCGCCAACGCGCTTATGGTCTTGCGCTGCGACAAGAGGTGCGACGCGCTCGCCATCGCTCACTACCAAGAATGAAAGCTCGTCACCCGTCAGAAATTCTTCGAGCACTACCCGCGCTCCAGCCTCGCCCAGCATGCGTCCGCTCAGCATATCGTTGGCAACAGACGCTGCTTCGTCCTTGCTCTTGACGATGACTACGCCTTTGCCTGCAGCCAAGCCGTCAGCCTTCACGACAATCGGAGTATGGAAGTGCACCAGCGCCGCGCGCACTTCTTCCGCCGAATTGCAGATGGCATAGTGCGCTGTCGGAATATGGTGACGTTGCAGGAATTCTTTCGCGAAGGCCTTGCTGGTTTCGAGTTGCGAGGCAGCCTGGCTGGGCCCGAACGTACGCCAACCGCGGCGTGTGAATTCATCCACCACGCCAAGCATCAGCGGCAATTCCGGACCGACGACGGTTAGGTCGGGCTGAATCTTGTTAGCCAGTTCGACCATGGAATCCAGGCTCTTGAGATCCACGGCGACGCATTCGGCTTCGCCGGCGATTCCGCCATTGCCGGGCGCGCAATAAATTTTGCCGACACGCGGCGACTGGCGCAGTTTCCACACGAGAGCGTGTTCGCGCCCGCCGCTACCGAGGACGAGAATTTTCATGGATCCGGACATTTTCTGAGCTTCGGTTTCTGAACTTTTAAGGTTAGGGGCGAGCGAGGTTTGTGTCAATGCGCGGATCGCTGAATGGAGTCCAGAGCGCCCTTACCGCGCAGGAGCGGAGAGCACCTTTAAGTGGGGGAACTTTGCCGGGACGGTTGAAGAGGCTGCGGGAAAGTGTTTTGCAAGCTCATTTTTCCCTCAGCGGCTGGAAGCCGCTGTTGATTGTGCGGCAGTTACGGCACGAGTGGAACTCGTGCCCTTCCCAAAACAGACGCGAAGCAAAGTTCTTCCGCACGCTGTGGAAGCCGCGTGTTCCCGGAAACTATTGGTGACACCAGTCTTAGGCTTTGGCTTTGGCTTTGAGTTTGACGTGGCCGTCCTGGAGTTCGACGGAATATTCTACGGAATCGCAGTGGTGTTGTTTGCGCAATTCGCTGGTCTTTTTCTGCACGAAGGCGGCGAAGGAGTCGAGGTTGCCGGAGACTTTTTCGCCCGCGTGTTGCTTGGCTGTGGTGAGAGCATTGTAGAGGGACTCCACTTTCTCACGTTCGGAACTGGCGTCGGAACACTCCACGGAGAAGGGCTCTTCCCTAATCTCCAGTACATCCGTATCGCCTTCCTGATTCCTGCTCAAACCGTACGGGGTGTGATGCTTCACTTCCCGCTCTTCCGGAACGCGGACACCTTGCACGGAGAGAAGCGCGTCCTGCGGACGGCGGTAGCCTTCTTCGCGAATGCGCATCTTCTTGCGCCAGAGATCGCTCTGCACGGCATAGCGCTGCGCCATTTCGTTGTAGCGGTAGCGTTGCGAAAAGCTGATACGCGCGCCATCACTGAACTTGCGGATCAGACTAAGGACTTTCCATTCGACGTCAGTAGGCGGACGCTTGGCGGGGTTATTAAAGAAGATCTCGTATTCGATCTTCAAGCGCCGTAGTTGCTGGTCGAGGAGGTTCAGCTCCTCATCAATAGTCACAGAGATCCCCTGCGTAATAGCTTAGTGGGCAAGGTTCAAGGATGGCAGATTCCCGCGGGTCATGGCGGGGATGGTACGAAAGTTACTGGGTTGGGCTCTCGGCTTTGGGCTTTCGGCTCTTGAGCCCGGCAGGCTTTGGGCAAAATTTCTTAGTTAGCGCAAAGGCCTGTTAACAACACGGTACGTCGTCGGTTCTTGGGTAACGCGAATCCACTGTGAAGTGTCCGATAATGGAACCGATGCCCGGCAATTCCCATCCGACTGCACCTGCATTGCTACAGAGTATTGGAGTGCTGATTCTCTTTTTTGCTTTCATGACGGCGATGGGGGCATTTTTTGCGCCCAAGGACGGCCATTTCGGATTGCGGTTCGACTCGTTCCAAGTGGTCGAGCGTTTCATCGCAACGATGGTCACGATGGTGATCTTCGGAGTGGGGCTTCTACTTCTTCAAAAGTGGGCCGCCTCACTGCTGTCCTTAGCGGGAATCTGGGGCGCTCTTCTGAGCGTCGGCGAATCGCTGAGAGATCTAGCTCATCCTACTTCCGACAGTTTGGTCTGGCCGGGTCTTCTTTTTGCAGCGGTTCTCATTGTCCCCGCAGTGGTAACTGCCTATTCTTGGAAGCACCTCGTTTGGTGGAAGAGGCTACCTCCAAATACAAAGGCAGGGTAGTTGTTGAAACATCGCCATTTCATCAACAACCGACCACTCGGTCATTAGTGTAAACGCTGTTTTCGACAGCGAGACACATTCAAGCTTGCATCGATTAGACGAAGATGTCCCCGGGTTGAATGGAGAAGCTCTCGTACTCCCGGGAATCGTCGTAGATTGTCAACACGTCCCCACTTTCAAAGCGCAGGGAAAACGAGCGGGGTGCATCGAGAGAAGCTCCGGTAATGCGCTTGCCTAACAATCTGTGCGCGTAAATCGCATCACGTCGCACTTTGCGGTCCATTCCATCCACAACGGTGCCGCTGGTATCTCTCAATTCCCATTTTGCTTCGACGGAGATCGAGCCGACCGGGTGAAAATGAAATTGCACTTGGTACTCACCAAGGCAAATCTGGATCAAAACAGCGTTCGTAAAACCGGATAAGGCCAAGTCTGCGGGAACACCATCCATTTTCGTTATTTCCTTCGAGAATGGTCGCATCCTCAAACTACGGTCTGCGCATTGGGATTGCAACTCGAAGGGACTGATCTCCAACTGGCGAAATATCGCCATAGCACTAACTGACTTCCGCACCCACTGTTTCCTGTCGATTGAGGAAGGCCCGCGCTTCTTCTACCCCTTGACACTAACTTCGGAGCATTTCTCGCAGGGGCACACTTCTCTTAAGAACGCCCAGGAATAGAGTCCCAGGTCGTGATTGTCGTTCCAGGAGAACTTGAGCGCGTACTTGCCAATGGCCTCGGCGCTCAGGGGCTTGGCTGCGGCTTTGAACATTGGGAGCGCTCCCGGCGCGGGCTTTTCCGGTTCTCCGGCTTTTCTTCCGGCTTTCGTGCGCTCGTCTTCACAGAGAGCGCAGGGGCAGGCGTCGCGCAGGAACTTGAAGGTATAGGACGACTGGTGTCCGTCTTTCCATTCGATGTCCATACCCTGGCCGGTGGTGAGATGGACTTTCACGGATTTCGGATCGTTCTCTACTCGGGGCGTGGGGTCTTTGACCATGAGTTTTAGTTCGGTGCTCACAAAAAAGCTTTACCACAGAGGACACAGAGGTCACGGAGAACTCTTGCATCCCGATACTCATTCAGTATAGCTGGCGGTTGCCGCGCGGTTCTGTCTGGCGGTGGATGTAGCTGGGCGCGGAAAAAATGTTTTCTACGCTCAGCATTCCCCCAGCGGCTGGAAGCCGCTGTTGGTTGTGCGGCAGTTACGGCACGAGTGGAACTCGTGCCCTTCCCCAAGTTGGCGCGAATCGGAGCTTTTCCGCAAACGACTAGCGGACCTCGGCTTTCGCGGGCGAGAGTGCATTGCCAGCGGCGTCGTTCTTCTTTTGACTCTTGGCGACGGCGAAGGCAATCACGAATGAAGTGGCCAGCAACGCGGCGGCGAGGTACCAGGGCGCGCTCGGCATGCGACGTTCGGGCGCGATGAAGTAGGCGAAGGTCAGCGAAAACATCTGCGGGCCGACGATCATGGCGATCCCGCGCAAGGAACCGATCGCGCCCTGCAGTTCTCCTTGTTCTGATGCGGAGACGCGCTGGGTCATGAGCGATTGCGAGGTCGGTCCGGCGAGCGTCCAGAGCGAGTTGACGCCGATGGCGACGAGGAACATGACGGTGGTGGGGGCCCATCCAAACATGGCGAAGCCGACCGCACCGAAGAAAAGGCCAGCGAGTAGGGCGCGGCGTTCGCCGAGCCATTTTGCGACGACACCCACCAGCGCGCCCGAGACGACGATCTGGGAAATCCCGACGACGGCGAGCGAGAGGCCGACCATGCGCTGATTCCATCCGAAGCGATACATGGAGTAAAGGATGAAAACTGTCAGATAGACTTCGTGCGCGAGATAGCCGAGGAGGTTAACTCCGGCAAGGCCCAGTAATTCGGCGTGCGAGCGGAGGAGCCGGAGCGCGCCGAGAGGGTTGGCCTTGCTCCAATCAAAGCGCGGCTGGCGTCTTTCGGGGGCGAGCGATTCGGGGAGAACAAAGAGTCCGTAGCAGGCATTGATGAGGCTGCCGACACCGGCGACCCAGAATGGCAGGCGCGGGTTGTGCATACCAAGCCATCCGCCGATGGCCGGGCCTACGACGAAGCCTATGCCAAAAGCCGCACCCAGCAGGCCGAATGCCTTGGAACGCTTTTCAGGTGGGGTGACGTCGCTGATGTACGCGGTGGCGGTCGAAACGCTGGAGGCGCTGAGCCCGGCGAGCGCGCGTCCGAGAAAGAGCCAGCGCAATGAGGGAGCCCAGGCCATGATGAAGTAGTCGAGTGCGAGGCCGAAGTTTGAGAGGAGCACGACAGGGCGACGTCCGAAGCGGTCGGAGAGCATGCCCAGCACCGGCGAAAAGAAGAACTGCATCAGGGCGAAAGTCGTGATGAAGAAGCCGAGATACTCGGAGGCACGGGCCGTATTGCCGCCGAGAAAATCGGAGATCAGCTTCGGCAAGGTCGGCGCAGCGATGCCAAAGGCCAGCATGTCGAGCACGATCGTGACGAAGATGAAGCCGGTCGCAGCGTGGCGTTTGGTGGACATCAGGACTTTCCTCCTACTTCTTCTTTCTTGCTTTTGGCGGTGCGCTCGGTTTTGGCGCGAGCTGGTCGAGACTGCCGATCCACAAATCCACGGCACGATCTACGCGCGCGCGGTCGTGGGAGGCGCAGTAGTCCAGCATGAATCCGCGGAATCCGGAGATGACGACGGTGGCATAGGCTCGGGCTTCGGCGGGCGAGGCGCCTTGGCGTGTGAGCGGCTCGGAAAGAAATTCCAGCCAGTCTTCGACGGAAGAGTGCAGGTAGTCCGCAAAACGCTCGCGATAGCGCAAGGCCATCGAATAGGTTTCGAGCGAAAGGCGGAACAGCGCTTCGGATGCAGGCGCGCTCATTTGTTTCCAGATGGCGCGGCAGATATCGGAATGGCGCTTGTAACGGGCCTCGCGCAAAACGGCAAAACCAATGCGCTGGCGTTCGCGGAGGCGAGTGACGGCGGTCGCGACCAGATTTTCTTTCGAGCCAAAATAATAAAGCAGCACGCGCGGGCTGGAGTCGACGGCCTTCGCCAGCGGGCGGAGAGAGAGTTCGGCAACTCCGTGCTGGACAAGGTACGCGACGATCGCGTCCAGCAATTCGCCCGGACGAGCTTCGTCTGCGGTTCTACTCATGCTGCTAGTGCTCCCCCGGTTGGGCCGGATCCCCTATTTCGCGTTGGCAGTTTCCCCGAAACCGTCTGCCTTACGCCCACCGATGCGGGCTCCAAGGATTGTAAGGGGAATCAGGGAGCAGAGAAACGTTAGGTGATACCAGACGGGTAGGCGGTGCCAAATCCTGTAGTGTTCGGGAAGGAAGAGGGCGATGAGCGTGCACCCCAGCGCGACCGGGAGCCAGCGGGCGGTGGATAGGCGACTCGCCGCTGCGGCTGCGATCAGAGTGGAAACAGTGCTGAGCGCCAGCCGGGCGAGCTTCATCGGCAAAGTAAATACCAAGAGCGGAGTAGCCGCTGCATAAGCAGGCCAAACTGCGCACATCAGACGGTGGCAAATTGTTGCCACCACCAACCAGACAATAATTGCCCCGATCAGGACACCGATTCCTCGCCACATTGTTGACGTCCCCCCACTGACTGGCGGGACTATAGCATACTTGAAACGAGTGTTTCAAGTATGTCGTATGGCTAAGGAGTTGGCTGCTGCGCTGTGAAATCTGCGGTTGTTCTAGCTGGCGGCGGAGTGTTCGGCAGGCGTCTGGGGCTTGTGCGATTTGCGGTGCTCGCGCTGCGCGGTTCTCAGATCCATATGCAGGATGTCGAGCGCGCTGCTGGGCATTTCCGTGCCCCAATCGAGCATTTCGTCTTCGTCCCATCGCCCGTTGAGGCGGATCATGGAGTCCGTGAAATCTTCAGGAAAAGCCTGACGATAATTGCCTTCGCGGTTGAGCACGTCGCCGATCTGTCGGCCGGAGTGCATGTCGTAAAGGGCGCGGCTCGCTGTGCCGCTGGTGTTGTTGAACACCAGGAGAACTTCGCCGAGTTCGCCATAGTCGGGGCGGTAGAACCATGCCTGCGGTGCGTCGGCCTTTGGACGTGCACGGCGCTTGGCTTGAACGACTTCGGCAACCTGTTCCGGCTTCACTTCGTTAGCGGGATTGTAATAGAGGACGCGCTGGCAGGAATCGCAGACGGTGAGCTTTTCGCCGATGCAAACTTCGTTGTAGGTCTGCGGGCGCAACTTCACCTGGCAACCCATACATTTGTGGTCGCGGACTTCGGCGAGGCCGCTGCCACGGAATTTCATGACGCGCTCGTAGTGGCGAAGCAGGTCGGCGCTGACTCCCTGGCGAAGGCCGTCACGCTTGGCATTCCAGTCGGCCAACTTTTTCTGGTCTTCGGCGGTCACGCGGCGGGCGTCTTCTTTTTCTTTTTCGATCTCGGCGGTTTCGGCCTTCAAGTCGGCCTCGGCGGCTTTGACGTCTTTTTCGCGGGCTTCGACGTTGACCATGACTTCGAGGATGCGGTCCTCGTTGATGCGGATCTCCTGCTCTGAAAACTGGATTTCGTGGAGAAGAGCCTTGTACTGGTCGTTGGTCTTTACGTCGAGTGACTGGTCGCGGTACTTGGAGATTTTGCCCTGGAGGTCGTGAATCGCGGATTCGTATTTCTTTTTGTTGGCTTCGTCGGCTTTGGCCGCGGCGCGTGCCTTTTCGAGGTTAGCCTTGGTTCCGGCAAGCTTTTGCTCTATGAGGGCAATTCGCTTGGGGAGTACAGCGACCTCGTCCTGGAGTTTGCGGATCTCCTGATCCGCCACCTGGAGTGCGAGAAGTTTTTCTATGTCAGGAAGCATCGGATGGAAGCATTCTCAAGCAATGATTCTAGCACGCGGGAAACGGGGGCTTGGCGGAGGAGTGTGGATTGGACAGCGGATTGGACGGGCTCCGGAGTGCGCCGAGTCGCGGATAGGAGCGATTTTATGCGGCGTGTGAGGGCGCATGACCGCAGAGGATTGTGATAGGCTGCGGAGTTTGGGCCGGCCGGACATGGTCGGAGGAGGTGTGCTGTGAATCGGATTCATCTCGCTCTTTTGCGCGCGGTTTCGTTGATTGCATTGTGTTTATGTCTTGGTGTCGGATCATTTGCCCAGCAAAGTGAGGTTGGTAAGGCAAGCGACAGAGTGGTTGCCGAGCGCGTTGGAGACACGGCGTTTATTCGCCTGCATGCGCCGAGTTTTGGAGCGCTAACCCCGCGACAGCAGGCGTTGGCGTATTGGCTGAGCGAGGCTTCGATTGCGATTGATCCCATCATTTACGACCAGTTTTCGGCTTATGGCTTGCGGCAGAAGCGGATGATCGAGGAGGTCATGGCGCACCCCGGGGGAATCAGTCCGAAAGTGCGCGTGAAGATTTCCGACTTCGCCAAGCTTTTCTGGGCGAATCGCGGGAATCATAACGACCTCACGTCGCAGAAATTTCTGCCAGGATTTACGTTCGAGGAATTTCGCCGGGCCGCGTCGTCGGCCCAGCAAAATGGCGGGTTTCAGACAGCCTACGCAGATTTACCTCCTTTGAAGACGGCGATCGAGTTGCGGCATGAACTCGACGATTTGCGGCCGTCGCTGTTTGATCTCACGTTCGAGCCGATGGTTACGGCCAAGAGTTCGTCGACGGGGATGGACGTGGTGCAGGCGAGTTCGAACACGTTTTATCCGGGCCTGAGTCTGGATGACCTGAAGGGCTTGGAAGAAAAGTATCCGCTGAACTCGCGTGTGATTCGCGGCGCCGATGGGAAGCTTACGGAGTTCGTCTATCGAGCAGGCACGCCGGACGGAAAAGTTCCGCCGGGGCTTTACGCCACTTATCTGAAGAAAGCCAATGAATGTTTTGAGAAAGCCCGCGCGTATGCCGATCCGCAGCAGGCGGAGGCGATTGGGCATCTGATCCGCTTCTACCAGACGGGTGAATACGACGAATGGGTTGCGTTTGGAACAGCTTGGGTGCAGAACGACGCGACTGTAGATTTCGACAACGGGTTTATCGAGATCTATCGGGATGCGCGCGGAGCGAAAGGCAGTTCGCAGAGTTTCGTGACCATCACCGACGCGCCGTTGACTGCTGCGTTCAAGAAGTTAGCCGAGAATGCCAGCTATTTTGAGCAGAAGGCGCCCTGGCTCAACAAGTACCGGCGCGATACGTTCAAGGCCCCGGTAGTGAAAGCGGTGGAGACGCTGATTGAGTCGGGGGATTTCAGCGTGACGACGATTGGCGACAATCTACCGAACGAAAACGAGATTCACGAGAAATATGGGTCGAAGAATTTTCTTTTCACCAGCAGCAGCCGCGCGCTGGAATCTGCAACCGGGAAATCGTTGATTGAAGAATTCGGCGCGGATGCGGGCGTAGTGGAACGGAATAAGAAATACGGGCACGAAGCCGGCGAACTGATGACGGCGTTGCATGAAGTGATAGGGCACGGGTCGGGCAAACTCAGCGACCGGGTCAGTGGCGGGGCACAGCCTTTCTTGAAGGAATATTTCTCGACGCTGGAAGAAGCGCGCGCGGATTTGATGGCTTTGTGGAACGTCTGGGATTCGAAGATGAAAGAACTGGGTCTGATTACGGATCAGCAGCAAGTGGCCAAGGCGATGTACGACACGGCGGCGTTGGTTGCTTTGGTGCAGTTGCGCCGCATTCCGCGCGGCGAAACGATTGAGGAAGATCATCAGCGCGACCGGCAGTTGATTGCGCACTACATCGAAGAACAGGTTCCGGGCTCGATTGAGGAATTCCAGCGCGGCGGGAAGCACTACGTGCGCGTGGCAGATTACGAAAAGATGCGCCGGGGCGTAGGGTTGCTGCTTGCTGAGTTGATGCGGATCAAGGCCGAAGGCGACTATGACGCGATTAAAGCGTTGGTGGAAAAGTATGGAGTTCACTTTGCGCCTGCGGTGCGCGATGAAGTGATGGCACGATACAAGAAGCTGGAACTCCCAACGTACTTTGCCGGAGTGAATGCGCACCTGACCGCGAAGTTCGACAAGAACGGCGAGGTTGAGAAGGTGGAGATCAGCTATCCGGAAGACCCGACGGAGCAGTATCTGCACTACGGCGCGATGTTTGACGCTGGTCTGGGGAAGTAGCGCTGTAGCAGATGGCTTTAGACGACGCAAAGATCGGGGCTCCAAGAAACGCTGGACTGTGCGCCGATTGCCAGCACGCACGACTTATGAAGTCGGATCGCGGAGCGGTGTTTCTGCTGTGCCAGTTGTCGTTCGAAGATTCGAGCTTCCGGAAATATCCGCGGCTGCCGGTGCTGGGATGTAGTGGATATACGAAGGTGGAGTTGAAAGCGTAGCCTGCGGGGTTGTTGAACAATTGTTTGCGGGAATCGCAGGGTGCCGGCTAGAACTCAACCGTGACAAATTTGGCCGCATGATCTCCGGTGTTGGTCAATGTATGCGAATAACCTCCCGGTGCCCAGCCGATGTCGCCGGCTTTTAGCGTACGCGTCATCGAGCCTTTCCCGTCAACATCGCTGCGCAAGTTGAGATCCGTAAGAGCTACCACGAGGTGCGGGCCGTCATGATGATGGCTGGGAACCGTTGCTCCGGGCTCGAGATCGTTTTCTGCGACGCGCGCGCCATCTTTCACAAAGAGAATCTTGACGTGGCCCCCGGGGAAACTCTGGTCTCCGCCTTCCATGGGCCAATGGGAGCGCGTTTCCGGCGATTTCTCATCCTGGAGCAGTTCAATCGTGACGTTGCGAAATGGTTTGTCGGAAAGGTCGCGGGCGGCGTGCGCGAAATTTCCCGGTGCAAATCGCGTCTCGCCATCGGCGAGTTTGATCTCGACAGGGGACTTGCCTGTGACAGTATTCTCGACGTCAGAATCGCCGAGCGTGACGAAGACGTAATCGTGGCGGTGGCGGTGAATCAGCGTAGATGCGTGCGGCGCTACCTCGACCTTGAAGACGCGTACGTATTCATTTTCGAGGGCAGGGTGGTGCGATGGTTCCGAAGTGATCTCGACTTCAGTTGCAGTTTGCGCGGCGAGAAGGGAAATCAGAAACAGCGGCAGGAGAAGGAACGAAGCGCGTCGCATGAAACGGGATTGTAGCATTGGCGACAGCGATACTTCAGCACTCAGGCTGCGAACACGATTTCTCCGCCAACAATTGTCGCCATCACTTTTCCCGTCAGTTGCCAACCGCCAAAGGGAGTGTTCTTCGATTTGGAAACGGATTTCGCGGCATCGTAGGTCCACTTCTTTTTCGGATCGAAGATGGTGACATCGGCGAAGGAGCCGCGAACGAGCGTGCCTCGGCCTCGGAGATCGAAGCAGCGAACCGGACCTGCCGTGAAGAGCTCAACGATGCGGCGCAACGGAATGCGCTTGGCTACGTGCAGGCGGGTGATGGAGAGAGCGAGCGCAGTCTCGAGGCCGGTAATGCCAAAGGCAGCGCGCTCAAATTCCATTTCCTTTTCATGCGCGGCGTGCGGTGCGTGATCGGTGGCGATGGCATCGATCGTGCCATCCTCAATGGCGACCATAATCGCTTCCAGGTCCGCAGGCGAGCGAAGTGGCGGATTCATCTTGAAGTTGCTGTCGTAGTCGCGCATGTCCTCGTCGGTAATCGCGAAGTGATGCGGCGTTACTTCGCAGGTGACCCGAGCTTTCGCTCGCTTGCCGCGCCGGACGGCCTTGAGCGCGTCGGCGGTCGAGAGATGGGCAACGTGCATACGGGCGTTCGCGATCTGCATGGTCAGTTGCACGTCACGATCTACGACCGAGGCTTCGGCAGCGGACGTCATGCCCCGCAGGCCGAGACGGAACGATCGCGCGCCGGCGTGCATCGAGCAGCCTTCGGTCATGCGCGTGTCTTCGGCGTGCTGCACAACCGGGAAATTCAATTCACCGCCGAGGATGAGGGCCTCGCGCATGATGGTGTCGTCGAGAATCGGCTTGCCGTCATCGGTGACAGCTACGGCGCCGGCGGTTTGTAATGCTCCGAAATCGGTAAGCACCGCGCCCTTGCTGCCTCGCGTTGCGGCCGCGATGGAGAAGACATTGACGATGGCGCCACGTTCCGGTTGGCCCAGCCATCTCACCAAGTCGGGCGAGTCGACGACGGGAATCGTGTTGGGCATGGTACAGACGGAAGTGAATCCGCCTGCGGCGGCAGAGGCCGTGCCGGTCGCGACGGTTTCCTTGTGCTGCTGTCCGGGCTCGCGCAGGTGTACGTGAAGATCGATGAAGCCCGGCGCGACGATAAGACCGCTCGCGTCGAACGTTCTATCCGCACCTTTGATTTTCTTGGGGGCAGCGACATCGGCCACGCGCCCGTCCTTCAGCAGAATATCCATGGGCGCGTCGATCCGGGCCGCCGGGTCGATCAGGTGGCCGCCTTTAATCAGAAGCGAGCCGCGCGTCTTTGCTTTGTCGTTAGCCATAATCCAGTCTGAGACTGTTCGCCTTGCAGGAATTTCTATTTAAAAAGATCGTCGGTCTTGCGCTCGCCAAACCACGGACGAAACAGCACGCCCTGCTCCCAACCTGCATCGAGCGCAGCCGCGTATTTCCGGGCCTCGTCTGGCGAGAACTGCGACTTGTGGCACTCGATCGAATGGTGATTCGCGATCAGGTCTGCCTTGGTGACCGCCACGCGCGCCGTCAAGTAAGCCATATCGGTCGGATGCCAGGTGTCCCAAATCTTGCGCAATGGTTCCGATTGCGTAGCCGAATATCCGACATAAAAGAGCCGGATGCGAAGCGGTAGCCCCTGAATTACCTGGGTGACCGCGTCGCTGGTAAGGCGGTGATCGGGATGGCCATCGCCACCTTCGGGACCGTCCGCGACCACGACGTCAGGCTTTAATTTGGTTATCAAAGCCTCGATTTTCCCGGCGAGCATCTCCACGTTGTGCCCGATCGGATCCGTGATTGCGCCGAGTTCCCCGTCATTTTCTTCCAGGAAAATAGGCGGTTTGATGCCGAGCTGGCGACAAGAACACTCTGTCTCTTCGCGGCGGACCTTAGCCAGTTTCTCGCCGGCTGGAATGCGAGTGCGTTCGCTGGTGCCCTTCTCTCCCTTGGTTGCAATGGCCAGGTAAACGGACCCTCCTTCTCGCGCGTAGCGGGCGAGCACAGGGCCCGCCAGAGATTCATCGTCCGGATGCCCGAACACCGCGAGCATGACGCGTGGCGTTTGTTGCGCAAGAGCAGCAACACTGAGGAGAAACAAGAGAAAAACCGGGACGGCGCCTCTCATCGCATCTTCCCCATCGCGCGCGCCAGGATTGCCATGCGTGTGGGCACGCCGTTGTGCACTTCTTCGAGGATGCGCGACTGTGCGCCGTCGGCGATGTCACTGGTGAGTTCCAGGCCGCGAATGATCGGGCCGGGATGCATTACGATGGCGTCTTTCTTCGCCATCTTCAGGCGCGCGGACGTCATCTGATAACGCGCGATGTATTCGGTGAGATCAATCTTCATGCCGGAGAGACGTTCCTTCTGCACCCTCAGCAACATGACCACGTCGGTTCCACGAAGAGCGTCTTCGATGTGCCGCGCGACGCGAACACCGGGAGCGAGAGTCGTGGCGATATCCGGCAACAGCTCCGTGGGGCCGCAGAGAATAATCTTCACGCCAAATTTCGATAACAGGTGGCAGGCCGAGCGCGCGACGCGGCTATGAAAGATGTCACCAACGATCGCGATCTGCAGGCCTTTGAACGTCTTCTTGTTGCGTAGGATTGTGTAGGCGTCGAGCAGTGCCTGAGACGGATGTTCGTGTAATCCATCGCCGGCATTGATGATGGGCACGTCGAGATGTTCCGCCATGATCTGCGGCGCGCCCGCATTGGGATGGCGAATGACAATGACGTCGGCGCCGACCGCGCGCACGGTGTACCCGGTATCGAGGAGCGATTCGCCCTTCTCGATGCTGGAACCCGCCGACTGAATGAGAACGGTGTGCGCGCCGAGAGATTTGGCGGCGACTTCAAACGAACTGCGCGTGCGCGTAGAAGCTTCGTAAAAAAGCAGGAGGACGCGACGGCCCTTAAGGAGGGGGCGTGGCCGGTCCGGATTCATGCGCCGGGCAAACTTCAGGATTCTCAGTATTTCCGCTGCTTCCAGGTGCTCAATGCCAAGCAGCGATCCGCGGGCTGCGTTCATAAAGTGAGCTACTGCTTTTCCATCAAGAGAACTTTTTCCGCGTCGTCAATCTCGCGGAGTTTTACTTCGATAATCTGGTTTTCGGTTGTCTGCACGACGCGCCCGATGAATGAGGCTTCGACAGGTAACTCGCGATGGCCGCGGTCAATCAGCACGCACAACTGCAGGCGCTTGGGGCGTCCTTCATCAAACAGGGCGTCCATGGCGGCGCGGGTGGTGCGGCCAGTGTAAAGCACGTCGTCAATCATGACCACGTTCCGGCCGGCAACTGGCGCGCCGATTTTGGTTTGCTGCACTACGGGCTTCGCTCCCAGCGTTGAGAGGTCGTCGCGATAGAGCGTGATGTCGAGCGTGCCTACGGGCACTGGCTTCTTTTCAATGCGCTGAATGATTTTTGCCAGGCGTTCGGCGAGTGGAACGCCGCGTCGGCGGATTCCGACCAGGGTGAGGTCGTCAGCACCGTTATTTTTCTCGACAATTTCATGGGCTAACCGGATCAGCGTGCGCTCCACTTCGGAAGCGGACATGAGCTGAGCCTTCTGGTGGATCTCCAACGGACGCGCAGGAACTCGTGCACTCATAAACGTGGGATCATACGCGTGCGCGAGAACGAGGGCAAGGCCGTGCAGCACAGATGGTCGGTAGGCTGTGTTTGTGCGGGTTTCGGCTACTGTCCGCAGGCGATTCTGAGATAAGATGTTCGGCGTGAGGTGAGTTTATGGCTGCTGACCGTAGTGTGTCTCCGTCCCGCCGTTCGTTTCTGGGCCTGTCCGCTGCGGCATCTGCCGCCATCGCGTTGCGCATGGTTGGCGAGCCGATGCTGGCGCGAGCTGCGCGGCATCCCAAGGCGCAGCAGCAGGGCGTGATGATTGACGCCAACGAAAATCCGCTCGGCCCTTGTGCGGCGGCGCGCGAAGCCGCTGCGGCCATCGTCGCTAATGGCGGACGTTACTGCGACTGGGTCACGGACGATCTGGTTAAGCAGCTAGCTCAGCAAGAAGGCTTGAAGCCGGAGTACATTCGCATTTCTGATGGGTCCACGCCAGTTCTGCATCATGCTGTGGCCGCGTTCACTTCGGCGCAGCGCAGCTACGTCACTGCGGATCCGGGCTACGAAGCGGGCATGATGGCTTCGAACGCTCTGAATGTTCGCGTGGTCAAAGTTCCGCTGGCCAAAGATTACTCGCATGATGTCCGCGCGATGGTGGCAGCCGCGCCGGATGCTGGCGTCTTCTATATTTGCAATCCCAACAATCCGACGGGAACGATCACCAGCCATTCCGATCTCGAGTACCTGGTCGCGAATAAGCCGAAGGGTTCGATTGTCTTGGTAGATGAGGCGTACATTCATTTTTCGGACGCTACTTCGGTCGTTGATCTCGTGAAGGCCGACAAGGATGTGCTGGTGCTGCGCACGTTTTCAAAAATTTACGGCATGGCCGGCCTGCGCTGCGGAGCGATCTTCGGGCGGCCTGACTTGATCGAGAAGATCGACAACATCGGTGGCTGGAATTTCATGCCGATCACAGGGATGGTTGCGGCCAGCGCGAGTTTGAAAGATGCGCAACTGATTCCCGAACGCAAGCGGATTAATGCCGATGTGCGCAATAGAGTGTTTGCCTGGCTCGACAGCAACGGCTACGCCTACATTCCTTCACAGACCAACTGCTTCATGCTCGACGTGAAGCGGCCGGCCAAGCAGGTGATTGACGCAATGGCCGGACAGAATGTGCATATCGGGCGCATCTGGCCAGTGTGGCCGAATTGCACTCGCATCACAGTGGGGACGACGCCAGAGATGGAACAGTTTCAGGCGGCACTGAAGAAGGTGATGACGGGGGCAGTGACAGCGAGCGTGGGCGCAGTGCGGCCTCCGCGCAAGTTAGGCAGCGAATTACCTTACCCATGTTGATACTCAGTCCCAGCTCCCTTTTGGCGTATTGGAACTAAAGTCCACGGCGTAGTGTCCTTACGTATAGGAGTAGAAGCGCCAGGTCTGGAGGTTCCGTGCAAAGAGTTTTGCTGGGCGTGATCTTGTTGGTCTTTGTCTTCCCGGCGAGTAGTCAGGTCAGATACTTTCCCCCCAAGGTTTTCAGTAGTGAGGACGCACAGCTCGATCAATTTGTCTCAGAGTGGTACTCAAGCAAGCTAAAGATCCTCGAAGAACCCTCTTTGCTGGAAATGGCGGGAGATCGCAACGTTGAGACGTACCGATTTCTCTGGTTGCGTACATTCCACAAGCCGGTCGCGGTTCGCTTACAACTTTCGAACGACGGGCGTGCCGTCCTCTTCGCAAAGGTAGCGACAGGGACGGGCGGATTCCCAGATAAGAATCCCCATTTACTCCAGAATTTCTCTCGTCCGGTCAGCAGCGAGCAGGTGCAAGCTTTTCGGAGACTGCTCGGGAAGATGGACTTCTGGACGCTACCCAGGGATCGAGGACCAGGTGGTAATGATGGCGCAGAATGGATTGTCGAAGGCCTGAAGCAAGGCACGTATCGTGTGGTCATGGAATGGTCACCTCAACAAGGTGCGATCCGCGATCTGGGCATGATGCTGGCATTCGGCTTGGCCGACCTCAAAATCCCCAAAGAGGATGTTTACTAGCTGATTGTCGGCTGATCGGCCTTCAGGTTGGACATGCCATGTACCATCGCTTCATGCCGAAAAAGCCTGTTGCTGACAAAACATCCTCAAAACCCTCCCGGGCCGCGTCTGAATCCTCTGCTTCTGTTGTGACGCTCTCGCCGCGGGGAGTGGCTCGCCTCAAGACCGGGCACCCTTGGGTCTATCGTTCTGATATCGCATCCGCCGATGGCGTCGCGCCGGGCGCGATGGTGCGTGTCGCTGACGCCCGCGGAAAATCTCTGGGCACCGCGCTCTACAGTTCGTCTTCGCAGATTGCCATCCGGATGATTGCGGGCTTCGAAACCCCCGTTAGCGATCTGCCTGCCCTTGTCGCCGAGCGCATTCGCGCCGCGATTGCGTACCGCAAGCCAATCGTTGCGGACACCGATGCTTTCCGCGTCGTGTTCAGCGAAGCCGATTTCCTGCCCGGGCTGATCGTGGATCGCTATAACGATGTCGTCTCCGTGCAGATCCTGACGCAGGCCATGGACGCCGAGCCTGTGCGCGGGGCCATCATCGCAACTTTGGTCGAGGAACTGAAGCCCGAGGGAATCTTTGAACGCGTCGATCCTCGCATCCGCGAACTGGAACAGCTTCCGCCGCGCGAGTCCGGACTGCTGTGGGGTAAGAAGAGTTCGACGATTGTCAGGATGAATGGGGTTGAGGACGGGCGAGGTCGCCCGTCCCCACATCCGAGCGAGAGCACGAGCGATGGGCGGAGTGCTGGAGTGAAATTTCACTATGACGCGATGGAAGGGCAGAAGACTGGGTCATTCCTCGATCAGCGTGAGAACTACGCCGCCGCTGCTCGCTATGCGCATGGGAAGGCGCTCGACGTTTTCTGCTATCAGGGAGGCTTCGCGCTGCATCTGGCTGCGAAGTGTTCGAGCGTCACCGGAGTGGACAGTTCCCGGCCCGCGCTTGAGATGGCCGACAGGAACGGCGAGCTCAACTATCCCGGGCGCGAGATTGAGTGGATCGAGGCTAATGCCTTCGATCTGCTTCGCGACTACGCCGGCGGCGGGCGGGAGACGGCTCGGCATGCCAGCCGAAAGTACGACACCGTCGTTCTCGATCCGCCTGCGTTTGCCAAGACCAAGCGCGATCTCGACAAAGCTCGCAGTGGCTACAAGGAACTTAACCTCCGCGCGCTCAAGATGCTGGGGACGGGCGGCATCTTTGTGACGTGCTCGTGCTCGTTCCACCTGGGGGCCGCCGAATTCATGGAAGTTGTGGCTGACGCTGCCCGGGACGCTCATAAGTCGCTCCGGCTGCTGGAGAGCCGAGGGGCTTCCAAGGACCACCCTTTGCTACTGAATGTGCCGGAAACGGGGTACTTGAAGTGCTTTATATTCTACGTAAGTGATTGACTAGCATGGCATAAATAGTACTTGACAATAACACACTCATATTTTATTCTTAAACTACGCTAATGACAGCGTAGGGAGCGGTTGCCGCTCTCAACTAATTCTCGAATCAAAGAATTTCAAGTTGGAGGATTTAGCTATGACTATGATTACCCGTTGGGACCCCGTCCGTGAGTTTGTCACCCTGCAGGACCGCATGAACCGTTTGTTCCGCGATCCGCGTGGGCCAGAAGGACAGGATGAATCGCTGACCACGACCGCGTTTGCTCCGCCGGTCGACATTTACGAAGACGAGCACAACATCACGCTGAAGATCGAAGTACCCGGCATTGACGAGAAGGACATCAACGTCAACGTCGAGAACAACACGCTGACCGTTCGCGGCGAGCGCAAGTTCGAACAGGAAGAGAAAGAAGAGAACTTCCGCCGGGTGGAGCGCCAGTATGGCAGCTTCACTCGCACCTTCACACTGCCCCAGACAGTTGACTCGGAAAAGATCCAGGCCAACTACGACAAGGGCGTGCTGAAGATCGAACTGGCGAAAAAAGCCGAAGCCAAGCCGAAGCAGATCAAAGTAAACATTGGCTCGGCCAACACGTCCGGTAAGACGCTGGAATCGAAGGGGCCGAGCAAGGCGGCATAAGTGGCGAAAGGAAGTTCGTCACTCTTTGGCGGGAGGCAGCAGCGATGCTCGCCTCCCGTTTCATTTTGTAATTTGGTAATCGGGTAATTGTGCAATTTGAGAACCTCACGGCGGCGACTGCTGGGAGAATTACAAATTTACCCGATTACAAAATTGCAAAATATCGCTAGGCTCTGAGAGAGCCGCAAGGAGTGTATTTCCATGCCCATTCGTTGGGACAAATTTACAGTAAAAGCGCAAGAAGCCGTCCAGCGAGCGAACGAGCTTGCGTCCGAACACGGGAATCCGGAATTGCTGCCGGTTCATTTGCTGGCCGCGCTGGTTGAGGACAAGGAAGGCATTGTTCCTCCGGTGCTCGAGAAGATCGGCATCGGGCCGCAAGCTGTACTCGCCGAAATCTACAAAGAAATTGAGAAGTTGCCGAAGGTTTCCGGCAGCGGCGCTGGTCAGGCCACGATGTCGTCGCAAGTCAACCAGCTTCTCGAGAACTCGTTCAAGCAAGCAGATTCATTCAAAGACGAATACGTTTCGACCGAACACCTGCTGCTTGCGATCACCAGCCTGAAGCGCGATCGCAATCATGGAGACCCGGCGCAGGAACTGCTGGCGCGATATGGTGCCACGCACGACGCGATTCTGAAGGCGCTGACTTCGGTCCGTGGATCGCAGCGCATCACCGACCAGAATCCCGAGGAGAAGTATCAGGCGCTCGAACGCTATGCCCGCGACCTGACTGAGCAGGCGCGACGCGGCAAACTCGACCCGGTCATTGGTCGCGACGAAGAAATTCGCCGCGTGGTGCAGGTACTGTCGCGGCGCACGAAGAACAATCCTGTGCTGATCGGCGAGCCCGGCGTTGGCAAGACCGCTATCGTCGAAGGCCTTGCCCAGCGCATCATTTCGGGCGACGTGCCCGAAGGGTTGAAGAACAAGCGCGTCGTTTCGCTCGACCTGGGAGCGATGCTGGCCGGGGCAAAGTATCGCGGAGAGTTCGAAGACCGGTTGAAGGCCGTGTTGAAAGAAATCGGAGATGCCGCTGGCCAGATCATTCTCTTTATCGACGAACTGCATACGCTCGTTGGCGCGGGCGCAGCCGAAGGTGCGATTGACGCTTCGAACATGCTGAAGCCGGCGCTCGCTCGCGGAGAACTGCGCGCCATCGGCGCGACCACCTTGAACGAATACCGCAAATACATCGAAAAAGACGCTGCGCTCGAACGCCGGTTCCAGATCGTCTTCGTCGGCGAGCCGAACGTCGAAGACACGATTGCGATTTTGCGCGGGTTGAAAGAAAAGTACGAAGTGCATCACGGCGTGCGCATCAAGGACTCCGCAATCGTTGCGGCGGCCACGCTCTCCCATCGCTACATCTCCGACCGCTTCCTGCCAGACAAGGCGATTGACCTGATTGACGAATCGGCCGCGTCGCTGCGCATTCAGATTGATTCGCTGCCGACCGAGATCGATCAGCTGGAACGTCGCGCCACGCAACTGGAAATCGAAAAGCAGGCACTGAAGAAAGAAGACGATGCAAATTCGAAAGAACGGCTTGCCGTCGCCGAGAGGGAGCTGGCCGGAATCCGTGAGCAGTCCAATACGCTGAAGGCGAAGTGGAAACAGGAAAAAGATGTGATTGGGAAGGCGCGGGCTCTGAAAGAAAAACTCGAGCAGCTCAAGATCGAAGAGCAGGCCGAAGAGCGCAAGGGGAATTTGGAGCGCGTGGCGCAGATTCGCTATGGGCTGATCCGGCAGACGGAAGAAGAGCTCAAGAAAATTACGGAAAAAATAGATGGCAAAGCCAGCCATCGCATGCTGAAAGAAGAAGTGGATGAGGAAGACATCGCCCGCATCGTCTCGAAGTGGACCGGCATTCCGGTCTCGAAGATGCTGGAAGGCGAAGTCAAAAAGCTGATCACGATGGAAGAGCGGTTGCGCCTGCGCGTCATCGGGCAGGACGAAGCGCTGGAACGCGTGTCCAATGCGATTCGGCGATCGCGAGCAGGGCTGAGCGATCCGAAGCGTCCGATTGGTTCGTTCATTTTCCTCGGGCCAACGGGCGTTGGAAAAACTGAACTAGCTCGCGCTCTCGCCGAATTTTTGTTTGACGACGAGCGCGCCATGATCCGCATTGATATGTCGGAGTACATGGAGAAGCACGCCGTGTCGCGCTTGATCGGCGCGCCTCCGGGATACGTTGGCTACGAAGAAGGCGGACAACTCACCGAGCAGGTGCGCCGCCGCCCATATGCGGTCGTGCTCTTCGATGAGATTGAAAAAGCACATCCAGATGTATTCAACGTGCTGCTGCAGATCATGGATGACGGCCGCCTGACGGACGGCAAAGGTCGCAAGGTGGATTTCAAGAACACCATCATTATCATGACTTCGAACCTGGGGTCGGCGTATTTGCAGTCCGAGAACGTGCGGTCGGAGGAAGCGTTCGCACACGCGTCAAAACAGGTGATAGAAGCGCTGCACGGCCACTTCAAGCCCGAGTTCCTGAACCGCGTGGACGACGTGATCATCTTCCGTCCGCTGGGCAAGGAGCAGTTGGTCAAGATCGTCGATCTGCGCTTGGAAGACCTGCGTCGCCTGTTGGCCGATCGCAAGATTTCGCTCGAGCTCACGGATGCGGCGAAAGAGTTGCTGTTCACCGAGGGCTACGATCCGAACTTTGGCGCGCGGCCGCTGAAGCGGGCGATTCAGAAGCTGGTGCAGGATTCGCTGGCGCTGAAAATCCTCGACGGCGAAGTGCTGCATGGGGACCACGTCATCGTGGACGCTGACAAGAAGATGAGCAAGATGACCTACAAGGTCAGCGAGCGAGTTGGGGAGAAGGGCGCGGCACGTACGAAAAAATAAGGCGCTACTTTGCCAGGCGAAACTGGTCCGCGACATCTCCGCGGGCCAGGTACCACGCGACGATCACGCGGACAATAATGCCGAGGCCTCCGCGGATCAGTGGCGCGGGCAGGACCATGACGGCCGCGGCGGAAACTGAGGGGATCAGCATCACGACACCCGCGATGGCGATCAGCATCGCCGCGTGGCGGGCGATGTTGTTCATCTTCAGTAGCCCCCACGTCACTACTCCGCCGACGAGCGCAGTCAGCAGGAACATGTAGGGGCCGGAGAGTTCGAGTCCAAAGAGGAGCAGAGATCCGGCGGACATGGCGATTGTGCCCGGGCTGGCTAACATCACTCCGCCGATTGTTCCCAGGTAGAGCGAGCAGAGTGCGAATGCGGCCGCTATCGCGCGCACCCCTGAGGGTGCCGACTCTTTCGCGGCTTTGATTTCTTCTGACTCGGGTACTTGCGCCATCTTTCTTCTCTCACCCTGACAAAAAGCTTAAATCACCAAGGACACTAAGGTGCACGAAGGACGGCTCGAGGCTTCAGCGGAAGTTGCTTAGAATGGGTTTGCCTGCACTCCGAACTTCGATCATGGCGACTCGGCCTCCAACCCGGCTTACGACTTTGAACCTCAAGGCGGGGATGCCAACCGTGGAAGAGGCGAAGCGGCGGTTGCTGGAGTCGCTGTATGCGCCGCGCGGAGCCAATGGTCCGCTGGTAAAGATCATTCACGGCTACGGTTCGTCAGGCACGGGCGGGTCGATCCGGACGGCGGTTCGCGACCTGCTGGCGCAGTGGCAGCGCGAAGGCAAGGTGCTGGCGATGGTCCGTGGCGAAGACTGGAGCATCTTCGATTCTGCGTCGCAAGCTTTGCGCGCGAAGTATCCCGCTCTCAAGGATGACGAGGACTTGGATCGCGGCAACGCTGGCGTCACCTTCGTTGAGTTTCCTGCCGATACTTCTCGTATCTTCCGCCGCTGACTCTTTCCCGCAAGTCCAGATTCTCTGTCGCTGCTTGCCCTCTGCGTCTCCGAAGTTGTAACTTACTCGCTCAATCCACGACCGAGGGACACTTCGTAATGAAAATTCAAAAGATCAACCGCATGCTGGCCATCGCAGCCGCTGCGGCCGCAATTTTCGCAGGCACGCTGTACGCGCAGGAGTCCACGGCGAAGGGCAAGACAGTCGTCGTTCGCGCGGGTCACCTGCTCGATGTGAAAACCGGCAAGATGCTGGCAAACCAGACGATCGTGATTCAGGGGGACCGGATCGCCAGCGTTGGCAGCGATGCGCAGGTCCCAGCCGGAGCGCAGGTGGTTGATCTATCCAATGCGACCGTTCTGCCGGGTCTCATTGATGCGCACACGCATATCACGTTCAATCCGAATTTCGGGTACTCGTCGCTGGCGATCTCGGTGCCGCGCGAAGCCCTCATCGGCGCGAAGAATGCCCGGCTGACGTTGGAGGCCGGGTTCACGACCATCCGCAATGTTGGGGCGAAAGGCTATTCCGATGTTGCGTTGCGCGACGCCATCAATGCAGGCGATGTTCCGGGGCCGCGCATGCTCGTGAGCGGCCCGGCGCTCAGTATCGCGGGCGGGCATTGCGACAACAATCTGCTGCCGTTTGAGTATCACGTGCAGAACGAAGGCGTGGCCGATGGCGTGGCAGCGGTGCAGCACAAGACGCGCGAGATCATCAAGTACGGCGCGGACCTGATCAAAGTGTGTGCGACGGGCGGCGTGCTTTCGCACGGCGACAATCCGCAGGCGTCGCAGTACACGCTGGAAGAGATGAAAGCGATCGTGACGGATGCGCATCGATTGGGGCGCAAAGTGGCAGCGCACGCGCACGGAGCGCAGGGAATTTTGTGGGCGTCGCAGGCGGGCGTGGATTCAATCGAGCATGGCTCGTACATCGACGACGCGGCGATCGCTGAGATGAAGAAGAACGGGACTTATCTGGTTCCGACTCTCTACCTGATGGATTGGTTCTTCGAGAATGCGGAGAAGATTGGAACTCCTGCGGAGTTGGTGGCGAAGGGGAAAGATGTGATGCCTGCGGCCCGCAAGAATGTCGCGCGGGCATTTGCGGCGGGAGTCAAGATTGGATTCGGGACGGATGCGGCTGTCTATCCGCATGGAATGAATGCGCATGAGTTCGCGGTGTACGTGAGGATGGGCATGACTCCGCTCGCCGCGATTCAGACGGCCACGGTGAATGATGCGGACCTTCTGGGGTGGTCGGACAAGGTGGGGACCATCGAGGCGGGGAAATTTGCGGACCTGATTGCTGTCGATGGCGATCCGCTGGCTGATGTGACTACGCTGGAGCGGGTGAAGTTTGTGATGAAGGGCGGGGACGTGGTGAAGAATTCATATGGAAGTCAGAAGTAAGGGGAAGTCGGAAGTGAGAAGTCAGAATGCAGAAGTAGAACTGATTGCAGATTGCGGAAGTCAGATTGCAGATTGTATGAAAGTAATATGTTTATAATCAGTCGGTTGGATAAATCATGATTTATCTTGATTCACGGGGATCAACAGGGGATACTGCTAGTGAGTCAAACGGGAGGGGCGTTATCGTGTCGACCGGTACGAGCAAGAAGTTCACTCCTGAGATTGACGCGGCGCTCTACGACGAATTTGTGGCGGTTGCCGAGCGCAATGGGCAGACGAAACGGCATGTTCTCGAGCAGGCGCTCCGCTTCTACCTACGCAATGTGGTTCCATCCCAGCATCTGGTGCGCGCCGAGGTGATGGATGCGTTCGAGCAGTCGGTTGCGCGCAATCGCGACCTACTTGAGCGTCTGGCCAAGTAAAGGTTCAAGTCTAAATTTCCAAGACCATGTCTGACTTCCTGACGGTAGCGGAAATCTACCGGATGCAGCATCGGCTGATCGAGCTGTTCGGCGGCCACCATGGAGTGCGTGATCAAGGCGCTGTGGAGGCCGCCGTTTTTCGTCCACAAATTGGCTACTACAATTCTGTCGAAGAAGAAGCGGCCGCGCTGATGGAGTCGCTCACGATGAACCACGGCTTCGTTGACGGCAATAAGCGCATTGCGTTTGCGGCCGCCGACGTGTTCTTGCGGCGGAATGGGTTTTACCTCGACGTCGAGGCCTCGGAAGCACACGAATTTATCGTGGGCTCAATGGAGCGGGGAGAGTTCCGGTTTGGGCGGATTGTGGAGTGGATTCGGGGACGAGTGAAGCCGATGAAATGAGGGCAAACGAGGTCAGAGGTCAGATTGCGGAGGTGAAAACCGATTGCAGAAGGCAGAAGTCAGATTGTAGAAGTGGGACCGACGGATGAATCGCTGCTTGTGGGCTGATCGCTAGTTCGCCAACTACGGTGAGGTCCTATCTTTGCCTCGGTTAAGGTATTCAGAAAGACTGGGGGTATTCGGGAACAACTTCACCCCCACTACGAAATGAAGGATTGCTCCGCTGATGAGAACCACGGGAAAACCCACCGATGCGATAAGTTGCAGAGTATGTACTCGTTGCTTCTCGGTCGGGGTCACGTAAACCGTCTTGCCATGGTCTTCTAGTGTCTCAGTTCGAGTAGCGGTCGGCTCAGGTGAACCGTTCTTGAACGCTGTTCCGAAAATGTAAAACGATGCAACCCCACAGACCCAGAGGATCATGAACACGATCGAGTAGGTGGCCTTCGTGAACCGCTTCCAGTTCGGCTCCGACGGTTGTGATGGGGACGGCTCCTGCACGGGCTGAAGCTCCCGTCCATATTGGTCAATGATCATGCAGTTGGAAGCGAATTCCGCCTCGGAGGGATAGACCACCTTAAGCGACTGAAGAACACCGAACAGACCTATACCGAAACCAGCCAAGTACCACGGGACGATATGACCATTGTTTGGCGGGAAAAGCGGAACAGCAGAATATAAAAAGAACGAGATAAAGCAGACGCCAGCTACTGCGTACAGCACATCGAGTAGTTTTATTCCTGGCCATCTCCAGTGCTTCTTTTTGCGGTGATAACGGGAGACAAGAACAATGAGCGATGCGATCGCCCCTGCAATTGTAAGCTCCCGTTGCACGCTCAGGAATCCCCCGGCCATCATCATTGCCATCATGGAAATGTGATTGCCGAACATGAGTTTGAGATCGAGGGACATCTCTTTCCACTTCTTCGGGTAACGGGCGTCAACCATCTGGTGGCCCTCACTTAAAGCCCAACGCTCTGCAATGAAATTGGACCCACAATAATAGCTCGACATTCTCAACTGTTGTTAGCAGCAGTTTCACTAAATTAAGCGGCGTTTCACTTCTGCAATCTGACTTCTGCAATCTGCAATTGCTTTAGAATTCTCCCCAGTGTCCATCGACTTCAAAACAGCAGCGACTACGGGCCCGGCGCGCCTCGGCAAACTCATCACTCCGCATAGCGTGATTGAGACTCCCGTGTTCATGCCCGTCGGCACAGCGGGGACCGTCAAGGGTGTTCCCCAGGATTTGCTGGAGGAGATCGGCTTTCAGATTCTGCTGGGGAATACGTATCACCTCTATTTGCGGCCGGGCGTGGAGTTGGTGCGGCGGCGGGGTGGGTTGCATCGGTTCATGAGCTGGGGCCGGTCGATTCTTACTGATTCGGGCGGGTTCCAGGTTTTCAGTTTGAGCGAGTTGCGGAAGGTGACGGAAGAGGGCGTCACGTTCCGTTCGCACCTGGATGGGTCTTCGCACTTTCTTAGCCCTGAGAAGTCCATGGAGATTCAGATTGGGCTGGGCGCCGACATCATCATGGCGTTTGACGAGTGCACGGAGTATCCGGCGGATGCGGCTCGGCTGCGGAGTTCGATGGAGATGACGTTGCGGTGGGCGCGTCGCAGCAAAGAGTATTTTGAGGCGCATAAGAACGAGGTGCCGTGGAACAGTTCTCAGTTCCCAGTTCTCAGTTCTCAGAATCAGGCGCCTCGGTTAACTACTGGGAACTGGGAACTGGGAACTGCGAACTGTTCTACGCAGGCTTTGTTCGGAATTGTGCAAGGCGGGATGGATCGGGAGTTGCGGCGGGAGTCGGCGCTGCGGACTGTTGAGATTGGGTTTCCTGGGTATGCGGTCGGCGGGCTTAGTGTTGGGGAGCCTCGGGAGTTGACTCGCGAGATCGTTGAGTGGACTTTGGAGTTTCTGCCCAAAGACAAGCCTCGGTATCTGATGGGCGTGGGGACTCCGGAAGAGATTGCGTTGTATGCCGGCCTGGGCGTGGACATGATGGATTGCGTTTTGCCTACGCGAGCGGCTCGGCATGGGTTGCTATTTACGTCAGAGGGACGGATCTCGATCAAGCAGGTGCGGTATGCGGAAGATGATGGGCCGCTGGATCCCGCTTGCGACTGCCGGGTGTGTTCGAGGTATTCGCGGGCGTATTTGCGGCATCTTTATGCTTCGAATGAGTTGCTGGCGCAGGTTTTGAACTCGCTGCACAACCTCTATTTTTATATGGCTACTATGCGGCGGGTGCGGGCGGGGATCGGGTAGCTGTCAGCCATCAGCCATCAGCCGTCAGGTAAAGCGGATTCCTCGTCGCTTCGCTCCTTGGAATGACAATGGATGAAGTGGAGTGGAGACTTACGGAGGGAATTGCCTCGTTTCCGCTTTGGGGCGGTGGTGGATTTTTATCGGTTTTTAGGGGTGCCGTCCTTGACACCTTGCAGGGCGTCCGGCATGCTATTCAACTTGGGGAAAGGTCCGTTTTCTTGCTGTGCCGTCCCGTCTGTATCAGGAGCGCGGCGTAGCCGGTTCCAGCCTGCCTGATGCGGTCTGCGGCCCATAAGAGAAAAACAATTCCCGAAGCGCAGCAGCAAAAGCCGCAAAGTTCTGCCGGGTTGCGCTCCCGAAAGCGGTGAGCGGGCTTTGGGCTGCGGTTATTTTGTTGGTTAGGTTGTTCCAGGGGATGCACTTGGCTTTGCATGTAATTTCTTACAGTGGATGGAGCGGAATGGCGCTCTGGTTGCAGCTTCCGGGAGGCTCGAGCCTGCTTGGTCTGGCTCCGCTGCTGTTCATTTTTGCCATCTTTTACTTTTTGTTGATTTTGCCGCAGCAGCGGAAACAGAAGAAGTGGCAGGCGATGCTCGGTGATCTGAAGACCGGAGACCGGGTGGTGACAACTGGAGGGCTGCGAGGAACGATCATCAGCCTCAAGGACGATGCGATGACGTTGCGCGTGCCGCCGGACAATTTGAAGCTTGAAGTAACCCGCGGGTCGGTGGTTTCGGTCACCACAGCGGAAGAGAAAGAAAAATAGTCGCTGGTTGTTAGCCGGTGGTCGTTTGCGAGCGATCAGGATCTGGCTAACGACGAACGACCAAGGACGAACGACTGATTTGTCATGAATAAGAACCTTACCTGGAAATTGGCTGTGATCGGCGGCGTGCTGCTGATCTTTTTGTTCGGCATTGTCGGTGTTCCGAGTGACTGGACGCCCAAAGGCCTTGTGGCGTCGATCACGGACCACATTCACCTGGGACTGGATTTGCGCGGTGGAACCCACCTGATTCTGCAGGTGCAGGTCAACGATGCGGTCAACGTGGAAACCGATAATGCGGTTGCTCGTTTGCGGGAAGATATGCGCTCGCACAAGATCAACTACGTGGAGATCTCCAAGCCCGATCCCGACAAGCACCCGGAGACGGTGTTAGTGAAAGGCGTGCAACCGGAGCAGTTTAATGACTTCAAGACGATCGTTGCCGATCGCCTTCCGGACTATGACGTCTCTTCGGGCGCAGAGAATTCATTCTCGATTTCGATGAAGGGCCAAAGCCTGTCCGAACTCAAGGACCGTGCCGTCCAGCAGGCCATTGAAACGATCAACAATCGCGTTGACGCATTGGGTGTGAACGAACACGTGATCGAGCCGCACGGCCTCGGCAAATACCAGATTCTGATGCAACTCCCCGGCATGACCGACGCGTCGCGCGTGAAGGGAATCGTGCAGTCCACAGCGATGCTGGAGATCAAGCAGTCGCTGGGTGGCCCGTACCCCAGCAGGGATTCGGCGCTGCAGGATAAGGGCGGCCTGGCACCTGAGGGCTCGATCCTGATGCCTGGCAAGATCGGAATCCGCGGAAGTTCAGACGCAGGCGAAAGCTGGTACTTCATTTCGCGCGCGGCTGCAGTCAGCGGACGCGATTTGCGTACAGCGGAACCGACTCGTGACGAGAATGGCCAGCCCGCGGTGCGCTTCATTCTCACCAGTGACGGCGGCCGGAAATTCTATTCGTTCACATCGGCCCATGTCGGCGACTACCTGGCCGTAGTGCTGGATGGCCAGGTGCAACAGGTCGCAGTCATTAAAGAGGCGATCCGCGACACAGGCGTAATCGAAGGACACTTCACCGACCAGCAGGTGCAGGACACGGCGATGACGCTGCGTTCGGGCGCACTGCCGGCGAGCATCAAGTATCTGGAAGAACGGACGGTGGGTCCGTCGCTTGGCGCCGATTCCATCAAGTCCGGGGTTCAGGCAGCGATTTATGGCATGCTTGCCGTACTCATCTTCATGCTCGTTTACTACCGCTGGGCGGGCGTGAATGCTGATGTTGCGCTGATTTTCAACCTCATTATTCTGCTCGGGTTCATGGGATTCTTCGGCGCTTCGCTGACCTTGCCTGGAATTGCCGGTGTGATTCTGACGGTTGGCATGGGCGTGGATTCGAACGTGCTGATCTTCGAGCGCATCCGCGAAGAACTTCGGAACGGCAAGACTCCGCCGTCCGCGGTGGAGCAGGGCTTTGCCCATGCCTGGATCACGATCGTTGATACGCACGTTACGACGATTGTTTCGGCGGCCATTCTGTTTATTTTTGGTACTGGCCCAGTGAAGGGATTTGCGACGACCCTGGTGTTTGGTCTGTTGGCGAATCTGTTTACGGCAGTATTCGTATCGCGCGTAATTTTCGACTGGATATTAGGCCGGAAGCAGCGCGGGGAAGCATTAAGCATCTAGCAGGTTTCAAGGTTTCAAAGTTTCAGGGTTTCAAAGCGGAAACGGTTTGACCTTGAAACATTGCAACCTTGAAACTTTGAAACTTGGAGTTTCGACTTGGAATTTTTTAGAAATACGAATATCGACTTTCTAGGGAAGAAGTGGTATTTTCTCGCTTTTTCTCTAATCTTCAGCGTGGCTGGCCTGGGTTCGATGCTGTTCTGGCATGGTATTCCGCTGGGCGTGGATTTCCGCGGCGGAACGCTGGTTTACGTGAAGTACTCGCACACGCCGGACGCAGCCGCGATTCACGACCAGATCGAGCGCGCCGGATTGAAGAACACCCGTGTGCAGGCTTACGACCAAACCCGTAACAGCAACGAAGTTTTAATCTCGTTGGATATTCAGCAGACGAGCGAGCAGTCCCTGGATAACGGAAAGACGCAGATTATCCAGGCGCTCGAAGGCAATGCATCAGCGGCCCATGGCGGAAAAATAGATCTGAACAATGCGAGTCCACAAGCGCTCACTGGCTATTTGCTGGATAAGAATCCGCTCCATCTGGAAGCCGACGCAAACGCCCGTTACACGGCGATCACGCAGGCCATCCTCGATCAGCGCGACAAGGTGAAGAGTGGCGTACTGGGATCGATGGACGACCTCAAAGGAGTAGTTGACCCGGCGGTGACTGCGTCCCTGAACGATGGGTATTTCGTTTCCGATTTCAGCATTCGCAACGTCGAAATCGTCGGGGCGCAGGTCGGATCACAACTTCGAAAGCAAGCGCTTCTGGCGACCCTCTATTCGCTGGCGGGCATGCTGGTGTACCTGGGGTTCCGTTTCGAGTGGATCTACGGTGTGGCGGCTGTTCTGACGGTATTCCACGACACGCTGATTACGGTGGGCGCGTTCTCGCTGCTCAACTGGGAAATCTCGCTGACGGTGATCGCGGCCATCCTGACCCTGATCGGATATTCGAATAACGACACGATCGTCGTCTTTGACCGTATCCGCGAAAACATCAAATTGCTGCGGCGGGACAAGCTGTCCGACATCGTCAACAAAAGTATTAATCAGACTTTAAGTCGAACTATCTTGACAGCGGGCCTGACTTTCCTTACCGTGCTTGCTTTGTTCTTGTTTGGTGGCGAAGTGCTGCACGGGTTCAGCTTCGCGCTGGTAATTGGAATCCTGATCGGAACGTATTCTTCGATCGCGATTGCGGCGCCGATTCTGGTGGCTTACCAGGAATGGCGTACTGGGCGCGGGCAGCAGGCAATTGCAATGCCGGTGCGCGGGAATGCCGGGCAGGCGCAACCGAAAGAAAAAGTCAAAGCTTGATAGCGTCGGAAATAGCTGTAGAATCAACGACCTGCACGTAGAGGCAGGCGCACAAAAAGAGCGGGAGCAAGAAAGACGCAGTCGGTGTCTAAGATCTCGTAGGCTCTGGTGTAGGAGAAGGCCATGTTTGAAGACAGTCTTATTGAGTCTGGAAACAAACTCAGGACTAAGCGCCTCAGCACAACCATCCTGTCATTCACGTTACAGATGATGTTGCTGGGCGTTTTGATTCTGATTCCACTGATCTATACCGATGCGCTGCCCAAGACGCAGCTGATGACATTCCTGGTGGCTCCGCCGCCACCTCCGCCGCCGCCACCACCGCCAGCGGCCGCACCGGTCAAAGTCGTTAAGATTGCCAGCGAAGTCGTGAACGGCCAACTGCGCACTCCGACCAAGATTCCGAAAAAAGTGGAAATGATCAAAGAAGAAGAGGCTCCGCCAGATATGGGTGCTGCCGGTGTTCCGGGCGGCGTTCCGGGTGGTATCCCCGGCGGGTCTGCGGGCGGCGTGATTGGCGGCATCATCAATTCGCAGCCAGTAGCCGTGCCCAAGGCAGCGACGCCCCAGCGCGTACGCGTATCGTCGGGCGTGTCATCCGGTCTTTTGATCAGGAAGGTGCAGCCGAACTATCCTCCGTTGGCGCGCCAGGCTCGTATTCAGGGGTCCGTGATCCTGCACGCGGAAATCAGCAAGGACGGCACCATTCAGAACCTGCAACTCGTCAGCGGGCATGCCATGCTGGCGCCTGCCGCGATCGATGCGGTGAAGCAGTGGCGTTACAAGCCGTATCTGCTGAACGGCGAGCCGGTGGCTGTGGAGACCGAAGTGGTTGTGAACTTCAGTCTGTCTGGCGGCTAGAAACTAGCGGACTGCAGCTCTGAGGCTGCTGCGTCCGCGCTTCTGGTGAGCGGGCATAAGGCTGTGCCCCTCGCCAACGCATACGCGGCCAAAGGTGCGAATACAGTTTTGTGGCGGTTAGTGGACTCCCCCGTCCTACCTAGTCCCGAGGCGGGGAAAGTGGGTTGTATGTACACCCGAGAGCCCTTCTGCCCAGTGATTTCTTGTTAAGGATGCAACACGTAAAGCCGGACCGGGCTTCTAATGGCCGGTCAGGCCTGCGGTGTTACACGGTCGTTTCGGAGCGCAAGTTCCGGTAGCGATTCATCAAGGACGACCCAAAAGATCCAGGGTTGACCGGTAGGATTGGCACGCGTTTTCGAAGCGAGTCATACAAGTTCCGAGGAGGAAAAGCAACTCATGGTAGCTACACTGGCAGCAGTCGCATTCAGCAATCTGCACATCGTTGCCGCCTGGCTCTTTGAAGAGGGACAGGTCGGTTGGGATCCGATTTCGCTCTGGAAACAGATGGGTATTCTGGCGAAGATCGTGGTCGTCATTCTGTTCGTCATGTCCGGTTGGTCCATCGGCGTGATGATTGACCGCTGGATGGCGTTCAACGCCGCCCGCAACCAGTCCCGCGCGTTCGCACCGGCAGTTGCTGGCGCACTGCGTGAAGGCAAGATCGACGAAGCCATCAAAGTGGCGGAGCGCAACAAGAAGAGCCACCTGGCCAAGGTTGTCACCGCAGGCCTGATGGAATTTAAAGCCCACCAGGATTCTCCTGGCGAGATCCCCGGCGAAACAATTGAAGCATCGAAGCGCGCACTGGAGCGCACAGAAGCCATCGTTCACGCCGAACTGAAGCGTGGACTTGGCGGTTTGGCGACGATCGGTTCGACCGCTCCCTTCGTGGGACTGTTCGGAACGGTGGTCGGCATTCTGAACGCCTTCCGCGGAATTGCCCAGGAAAAGGCGACCGGTCTGGCTGCTGTGGCCGGCGGTATTTCGGAAGCGCTGGTGACCACGGCGATCGGATTGTTCGTGGCGATTCCGGCCGTCATGATGTTCAACTACCTGACTGGCCGCGTGGAAGCGTTTGACGTGGAGATGGATAACTCGTCGAGCGAACTGGTTGACTACTTCCTGAAGCGCCGGAGCATGCGCCGGTCCTAAGCACGGCAGTTGTGCTTGAGTTGTCTGCGGGGCGCCGGCCACGGCTGGCGCCTCCTCCTCCTCATCGCACGACCGCTTAGAAGTACCGAGGACGACGCGGGAGATTAAAGATCATGGCATTAAACAAGCGAAACGAAGGCGCGAAAGTCAATTCCGACATCAACGTCACACCGATGGTGGATGTGATGCTGGTGCTGCTGATCATTTTCATGGTCATCACGCCCATGTTGCAGAAGGGCGTAAGCGTGGACATGGCAAAGGTCAACAGTCCAGAGTCGATGCCAGACGCCGATAAGGAAGATGCGTTGCTGGTCGCAGTGCAGCGCGATGGCACCGTATTCTTTGGAACTGACAAGATTGCGGTCGACCAACTTACGCAGAAGATCAAGGACCGCCTGGCGAACAAGACCGACAAGCGGGTTTTCCTGAAGGCTGATGCGCGGGCGAAGTACGGTGCAGTCGTGGAAGTCGTGGACAACGTTCGTGCCGCCGGGGTGGATCAGCTTGGGTTGCTGACCGACCAGAAGAAGGCCGGTACGCTCGCTCCACCGCCCACTAAGAGTGGGATGTAGTCGAGGAGATTCTATTATGAGTATGGCAATGGGCTCCGGTGGGGGCCAGAACGCGAATATTAACGTAACGCCGCTCATCGATGTGCTGCTGGTATTGTTGATCATCTTCATGGTGATCACTCCGCTGACACCGAAGGGGTTGGACGCATTGGTCCCGCAGCCACCGCCGCCGAACCAAAAGACACCTCCGCCGTCGGACCGTACGATCGTAGTGCAATTGGTGGATCATGGCGCGGGCAATCCTCCGGGAGTCAAAATCAATCAGGACGATACGACTTGGGAGAATCTGCAAGGTCGTCTCACCGATGTTTTCAAAACGCGCGCCGAGAAAGTCATGTTCGTGAAGGGTGACGACAATATTCCGTTCGCTGACGTGGCCAATGTGATTGACATCGCCCATTCGGCAGGTGTGGATAAAGTTGGCCTGATCACAGCCAAGATCGAAGCGGGCGGCTAGAATACTTCGTCCGACCTAGCTCATGGGCGCGCGGAATCAGCGCGCGTCTGCTAGCCCGCTCGGCTCACGTTTATTGACTCGCTGTAAGGAGATTCCTAAAGCAATGAAAACGATACAGAGGCTCGTGGTGGTTTTCGCCGCCGCTCTGGCCCTCGTTGCCAGCACCGGCTGCGCCAAGTTGCAGGCGCGCGATCATCTCAATAAGGGTGTTCAGGCCTACAAGAACGCCAAGTACGAACTTGCCATCGATCATTTCCAGCAGGCGGTCGCGCTTGACCCAACCCTCATCAATGCTCGGCTTTATCTGGCTACCGCGTTTGCGCAGCAGTACATTCCTGGTGCGGATACTCCTGAGAACAACAAATTCGGCGAACAGGCGATCGATCAATACAAGATCGTGCTCGACAAAGACGCCAAAAATATCAACAGCATCAAGGGCATCGCCTACCTGTACCTACAAATGAAGAAGTTCGATCTGGCCAAACAGTTCTACAAGAGAGCTTCCGAAGCTGATCCGAACGATCCCGAACCTTACTATTCGGTCGCCGTGATCGACTGGACGCAGACCTATCAGCCGCGCCAGGAAGAGCGTGCGAAGCTGGGCATGAAACCAGAAGATTCTCTCCCTGCTAAAGACAAGAAAGTCTGCGCCGCGCTGAAGGAGAAGAACACCGCGGATATTGAGGAAGGAATTGCCAACCTGAACAAGGCAATCCAGTTGCGCCCTGACTATGATGACGCAATGGCTTACATGAACCTGATGTACCGCGAGCGCGCTGACGTTCAGTGCGACGATGCCGCCGCTCGTTCCGCGGACCTCAAGACCGCTGACGAGTGGGTGGACAAGACGATGGCTGTCAAGAAAATGAAGGCGGAGAAGCAGCCGGTCGGCGGTGGCATTGTCATGGATCAGAAACAGTAGGAATCAGTACCCAGTACCTAGTGGCCAGTACCCAGTTCGGCGAGAATCGCCCCGGGGTACTGGCTGTTTTCGTTTGGGGCACCGGGTGCTCGCAGGTTCCGGTCATCACAACCCACAGTGATTTGCCGCATGCATTCCGGTCCCTCTCGCAGGTAGAATCATGACCGGTTTGGTTGGGCCTCCCAGCGAATGTTCAAGAAGATCCTGATTGCTAATCGCGGAGAGATCGCAGTGCGCGTCATTCGCGCCTGCCGCGAAATGGGCATTTCCACGGTTGCTGTGTATTCGGATGTGGATCGTGCGTCGCTGCACATACGCAAGGCTGACGAGGCATATCACATCGGCCCGGCTCCAGCGGCAGAATCTTATCTCCGCATGGACAAGATTCTCGACGTGGCGCGCCGCTCCGGCGCTGAGGCAATCCATCCGGGCTATGGATTTCTCTCCGAGAACGCGAAGTTTGCCCAAGCCTGCGTGGATGCGGGTATCAAGTTCATCGGTCCCACGGCGCAGTCCATGGACATGATGGGCTCGAAGACGCGCGCTCGCCAGCACATGGAAAAAGCTGGGATTCCCTTTGTGCCGGGCACGGCTCGCGGATTGACGTCAGCCGAAGAAGCGGAAAAAGTAGCCGAGCAAGTCGGCTATCCGGTGATGCTGAAAGCTGCGGCGGGCGGCGGCGGCAAAGGAATGCGGCTCGTGCACTCGCGCGCTGAATTGAGCTCGGCATTGGAATCGGCGCAAAGTGAAGCGCAGCGGTCGTTTGGCGACAGCGAAGTCTACATCGAAAAGGCCATCATCAATCCGCGTCATATTGAAATGCAGGTGCTGGCCGATGAACACGGTAACACCGTGTACCTGGGAGAGCGCGAATGCTCGATTCAACGCCGACACCAGAAGGTCCTGGAAGAAGCACCTTCGCCAATTGTCGATCCGGATATGCGGCGGCAGATGGGCGAAGTCGCAGTGAAAGTGGCGCAGGCGGCTAACTACACGAACGCCGGCACCGTTGAGTTTCTCGTCGATCAGCAGAAGAACTTCTACTTCCTCGAAATGAATACGCGGTTGCAGGTCGAACATCCGGTCACCGAATTGACGACTGGACTTGATCTTGTGCATCTGCAGATTCGCATCGCGAGCGGCGAAAAACTGCCCTTCGCGCAGTCCGACATCGGCATTCGTGGGCATGCGATCGAATGCCGCATCTATGCCGAAGATCCCGACAACAATTACTTTCCCAGCCCGGGCAAGATTACCTTGCTGCTCTCGCCTTCGGGGCCGGGCATTCGACGCGATAGCGGCATGTACGAGGGTTGGAATGTCCCCATGGACTACGATCCGCTGCTTGCCAAGTTGATCGGCTACGGCACCGATCGGCCGCAGGCGATCATGCGGTTGGAGCGCGCGCTGTATGAATATTTTGTGGCGGGCATCAAGACCAATATTTCGCTTTTCCGGCGAATCTTGCGCGATGCCGATTTCCGCGCCGGGAAGCTAGATACGGGTTATCTTGATCGACTGCTCGCCAAGGGCATTCCCGAGTCCGAAGAAGCGGTTGAGCCGCGCATCGCCGCGATTGCTGCCGGAATGTTTGCGGTGCTGGATCCTGCGTCGTCAGTCACAAAAGATGGACCCACTCCACCCGGGGCTCCCTCCAATTGGAAGCAGAAAGGACGCGCCGAAGCGCTGCGCTGACTCCAATGGTCTATGACGTAATCGTAAGCGGCAAACCGCATCGTCTGGAATTGGAAAGAACGGACGGCGCGTGGCGGTGCCGCCTCGACGGTAAAGATATCCAGGTGGACGCGGTACTCGCACGCCGGGACGTCTTGTCGCTGATCATCGACGGGCATGCTTACGAAGTGAAGCGCGAACAAACAGCTACCGACCTTCATCTTTGGGTGGGAAGCACACGCTTTCCAGTCGAACTACACGACCCCCGTTCCTTGCGCTCCCGCCAAGGATCTGCGCAGGACGACAAAGGCCCACGCAAGATACTGGCGCCCATGCCGGGGCGAGTTGTCCGGTTGCTGGTTGCCGAGCAAGCGGAAGTGGAAGCCGGGCAAGGCATCGTCGTGGTCGAAGCCATGAAGATGCAAAACGAAATCAAGTCGCCCAAGAAGGGTATCGTGAAGAAGATCACCACTACGGCCGGGGCCGCCGTCAATGCGGGCGATGTGCTGGCCATTGTTGAGTGAGGTGTTCATGCGCTGCCGGGTTTGCGTTGCTGTCCTCTTGTTTGCTGGTCTCGCCGTTTCTCAAACCACACCCGTGAAAGCCGGGCTCCCCGTTGCCGCGCAGACTGGGTGTACTTCAAATGACGAGACTGCACTCCGGCAAGTCTCTGTGCAATGGAAAGATGCTTACAACAACAAGGACGCGGCTCGCGTCGCATCGCTTTATACCGACGACGCCTACTATCTGACCCAGCATTTCGTTGACGGAATTGTGCATCCGCGAGCAAATATCCAAGCGTATGTACAACGCGGCGTGGACGCGGGTTATCTCGTGGATTCCATCGAGATCCTGGTCCTGACCTGTGTCGGCGACTTGTCCTATACCATTACGCGATACCGCTCAACCAACGGGCCCGACAAAGCGATGGGCGTGAACCTGGTGGTGCTTCGGAAGTTGGAAGGGAAATGGCGGATCGTCGCGCACGAGGCTGCCGTCCCCGACCCGGCAACGGCCGTGCAGACGCTAAATCCAGTGAAACCGAACTAGAAATCGTCTAGAAACGTACTCTTTGGGAACCGCTCTCGTAGTACCTCCGTCATCTCAAAACCGCCCTTTTTTCTGGGTACCATAAGGCATAGAGCGGGGGTCTGTCCTGAAACTGCAACGCATCATTAGTTTTGCCACGCTGGGTATATCGATCCTGACGCTGGTGTTGGTGCTGCGCCGTCCGGCACCGCTGGCTGTACCCGCCTCACCCGCAGCCACCGCAGCGAATGCCCAGTCGTTTCAAGACAAGATCAACCAGATGGAGCGGCCCAAGAGCGAGGGCGAGGTTCCGGGCGAAGTCCATTTGAATTCTGCGGAAGTAAACGCAGCCATCGCGCAGGCTGCGGGAGTATTGTCTGGCGGAACTCCAAACTCGGCACCGTCTTCAGGAAATGCATCGGGAACACAGGTTCCCAATGGCTCGATGGAACTTCCGGGCCCGGTGCCGAATATTAAGGACTATCAAGTTTCGATGGATGGCGACCTGGTGCGGGGGCAGTTCCTGACGCAGATTGCTGGCAAGGATGTGTATCTGACTTTAGCCGGACATCTCGGGGCGAAAGACGGTTACGCCACATTCGATGCGACGGAGGTCAAAGTCGGTGATCTCTCAGTCCCCGCTTCGCTCGTCAATGACGCTCTACAGAAGAAGCTTGCCGAGCAGCGCGACCAGCTCAAACTACCGGCCAATGTGAAAGACCTCAAAGTCGAGAATGGCGAATTGGTATTCGTCGAAAAGTAATTTTCGATCCACACGCAACACCAATTCTGAACTACTGTCAGGCAACAATTGCCGCGAATTCACGGCTGTCAGCTGGTGTAAAGCAAAAATTGCCGCGTCAGGCAAACCATGGTTTCCGTTCCTGAGTATCTTCTAATTCCTATCTAATCGGTTCCTAACCGCTGTGGTTTCGAATCGTCTGCATGACAACTTTTCCAATTCTTCCCGATCACGTGGACCATGTCCTGGTGGCGAGTCCAAGCCGCGACGTGCGCCAGCGAATTCTCGGAAGCATGTCGCCGCGCGCGCGGCGAGTGGAGCAAGCGAGCGGTGGAGCAGAAGCGCTGCTTCATCTTGAAAAAGGGCTGTGGCAGTTGCTCGTGCTGGATCGGCGGCTCCCGGATCTGGATGCTGAAGAGCTCAGTGAAACTGTGCGGCGACGCTATCCGGCGGTTGAAGTAGTGCTGCTCGACGCGGAAGAGGAAGGCGGCGGAGATCCGCGACCCACGGCAAGCGACACCGTCGTAGATCACGCTTCCAACAAGAGTGCGGCGATCTGTTCCCAGAATCAAGGCGTTGTGTCAGACACGCACAGTGCGACACGCAAGTACGTTGCCCTGCCGGGCATGATTGGCGAATCGGCCAGCATGCAGCCCGTGTATCGACTGGTGAACCTGGTGGCGCCGCGCGATACGACCGTGCTCATTACCGGACCGACTGGCAGCGGCAAGGAACTGGTTGCGCGTGCGCTGCATGATCTCAGTCCGCGCGCGGCTCGCGCTTTTTCAGTCGTCAACTGCGCTGCGATCCCGGAGACTTTGCTGGAAGCTGAGCTTTTCGGATACACGCGCGGAGCATTTACAGGAGCCTTGCAATCCTACGCAGGCCGCATCCAGACCGCTCACCTCGGCACGCTTTTCCTCGACGAGATTGGAGACATGCCATTGAGCTTGCAGCCCAAACTGCTGCGCTTTCTTGAGCAGAAAGAATTGCAGCGGCTGGGGAGCGCACAAGTGGTGAAGGTGGATGCGCGCGTGGTGGCGGCAACGAACGTAGATCTCGTCACGCGGGTACGGCAAGGACAGTTTCGCGAAGATCTCTACTACCGGCTGGCTGGGTTTCCGATTGCGATTCCGCCGTTGGCGGAGAGGACCACCGACGTGCGGGAACTTGCCAAGTTTTTCCTCGACCGGTTCTCGGCTGATTCCGCCGCGCCAGTATTGAGTGAAGACGCGGTGGACCTCCTGCAAATGCAAGGCTGGCCGGGCAACGTGCGCGAGTTGCAGAACGTAATGGAGCGAGCGTCGATTCTCGCCGACGGAAGCGCCGTCATTCGGCCAACGCATCTGATGTTTACCGACGCAGGCTTTCGCGGCCCCGGATCGGGTGATAGGACATCTTCCTCTGTCGCTGTCGTAAGAGGCTTCTAAGGCAATTTCTGCCCTGCTGGCATCGCTTTTGCAATAGAGAACTCGTATGTCCACTTCACTCCCACCACCTCGCGATCCTGGCCGCGATGCGGATCACCCACTGGCTCGCGCCTTCCAGTCATTTACGGAAGCGGCTGGCTCTCTCGAACGCACCTACGGTCAACTGCGTGGGCAAGTCACGCATCTGCGGCAGGAACTGGAAGTCACGAACCGGAATCTTACGGTGAGCCTCGAAGAGAATCGCCGCATGCGCGAACGCCTTCGCCGCATTCTCGAGGGCTTGCCTTGCGGGGTGCTAGTGATTGAAGGCGAGCGGATTTCGACACTGAATCCCGAGGCTGCTCGGCTGCTGGGCAAGGAATGCGCGAGCGTCGCTGCCTTGCCGGAGGCGTTACGCACTGCGCTTGAAAGCGCGCAGAAGAGCGGGGAAGACTGCGAAATCAACCTTGCCGCAGGCGAAAAAGCGGTTTGGATCGCGGTTCGTCATGCCCGCCTTGACCCCACCGGGGAGGCCGGAAGTTCCGTATTCATTCTGCGCGATATCAGTTCGGCCAAACAACTGGAGTGTGACCGGGAAAACCTGCGGCGGCAGCGAGCGCTGGTCGAGATGTCGGCGCTGTTGGCGCACGAAATTCGCAATCCGCTGGGGAGTCTGGAATTGTTCGCGGGACTCCTGGCGGAAAGCGGACTGGAAGGCGAGAGTCAGCGGTGGGTGGAACATGTGCAGGCAGGCTTGCGAACGCTGGCCTCGACGGTCAATAACGTCCTCGACCTGCACAGCGAACCTCCGCCGGAGCGCGCACGGATCGACGCTGGCGAATTGCTAGGTTGGGCCTACGAATTCCTGCAGCCTCTGGCGCATCAGGCACGGGCCGAACTGCAGGTTATTAACGGTCTTGCGGGAGTTGCGATTCATGCCGATCGCCATCTGCTCGAACAAGTTTTGCTCAATCTGGCGCTGAATGCGTTTCACTTTATGCCCGGAGGAGGATGGCTTTCTATCCGCGGCGTGAATCTGGGTTCTGCTGGCGTAGAAATCGAAGTGCGCGACACAGGTCCGGGGATTCCAGCAGAAGACATCGCACGCATCTTTGAAGCGGGCTATACGACGCGTCCGGGATCGACCGGACTGGGCCTCGCGGTGTGCCAGCGCATTCTGGAACAGCATGGCGGGAACATTTCCGTCGAAAGCAAAGCTGGCCACGGAGCGACATTCCGCTTGCATCTGCCTGCAGCATTGCTCGCGACCGGAGTTGCTTTATGAAGCGCCTGCTCATCGCAGATGACGATGCCGGCATGCGCGCAGCGCTCGAAACGCGTTTCGTACGGCGTGGCTGGCAAGTAGACGTTGCGGCGAATGGCACCGAGGCTTTGGCCAAGTTTTGTCCGGGCCTGCACACGCTTGTGATCACGGATGTGCGCATGCCGGGATGCGACGGTTTTGAACTGATGCGCGAAGTACAGAACTCGTCGGCGCGTACGGCCGTCATCCTTCTTACTGCCTACGGATGTGTGCCCGATGCAGTCGATGCTATTCGGAACGGAGCGTGCGACTACCTGGTCAAACCAGTCAGCTTCTCAAAGCTTGAGATGGCAGTCGAGCAGGTGCTGCGCCGCGCGGAAGAAGCGAGTAAAGACACCGAATCGCTGGTCGGGCAGTCTCCAGTGTGGCAGCAGGCACTGGGGCGTGTACGGCAGGCAGCAGCCTCCGACGCTGACGTGCTGATCGAAGCCGAGAGCGGTACCGGCAAAGAGCTGGTGGCGCGGCTGATTCACCGTTTGAGCACGCGCGGCAAAGGTCCCTTTGTGGCGGTGAATTGTGCTGCCTTTCCCGAGGCGCTGCTCGAAAGTGAACTATTCGGTCATGCCCGGGGCGCATTTACCGGAGCGGTTGGCGCTCGTCCGGGGAAATTCGAGACGGCAAGCGGTGGCATCCTGTTGCTCGACGAAGTTGGCGAGATGCCGTTGACGCTGCAACCAAAACTTCTGCGGGTGTTGCAGGAACGTGAATTCGATCGCCTGGGTTCGAACCAAACCGTGCGTGTGGATATCCGCATAGTCTCAACCACGAATCGGCCTCTCGAAGCTGCGGTCGGCGAGGGCCGGTTTCGCGCCGATCTTTATTACCGACTGAATGTTATTCCGCTGGCATTGCCTCCGCTGCGGGACCGCATCGGCGATGTGCGGGAACTTGCCCGGCATTTTGCGCAGTTGTACGGCCAGGACGGAAATCTGCCCCGCTTGTCAGAACCTCTGCTGGCCCATCTGGAAAAGCGGAACTGGCCGGGCAATGTGCGCGAACTGGCGAACTTCATTCGGCGTGCCGTGGCGCTTTCCCCAGGCAATGAGATCGGGCTAGAAGCTCTGCATCAAGGGCAGGTGGCAATGACGCCGTCTCCTGCGCCGCTCGTTCCGGAGTGGAAGCCTGGCCTGTCGCTCGACGAAATGGAACGCAAACTGTTTGCCATGACGCTCGATGCCACGGGAGGCAACCGTGCGCGCGCTGCCGAACTGCTGGGAGTCAGCCTGCGCACGGTGCGCAACAAGGTACGCGAATTCGGCTTGCCAGCACGAAGCGACTACAGGAGTCATCCGCATGAGTGAACATGGCATGATCGAAACGCCGCTGATGCGCGGCTTGGAACGTGCACTCGACCAGGGGGCCTTCCGTCACCGCGTGCTCGCGGCAAACATTGCGAACGTTGACACTCCGGGCTATCGGACGCGCGATGTGCCGAGCTTTGCCGGGGAGATTGAGCAGGCTATGGGGAACGATGGCGGCGAAGACGGTCCGGGTGTCGCTTCCCTAACACCGATGGCTCGCGAAGTACGCGGGTTGCTGGAGCGTCCCGACGGCAACAATGTCAGCGCGGAACGCGAATCCCTGCTGCTGGCGCAGAACCAGCTGCGTTTCACGGTCGCGGTGTCGTTCCTGAAGGCGGAGTTCCACCGTCTGGCGCTGGCGATTAATGGAGGGACAAACGCATGAACCTGTTTGGCATGCTCGAAATGAGTGGCTCGGCTCTGGGGGCGGAACGGCTTCGCGCCGAAGTTGTCGCCGCCAATATGGCCAATGCGCAGACCACGCACACGGCGGCGGGGGGGCCTTACCGGAGACAGTTGGTTGTCTTTCAGGCGCAGTCGCGGCCACGTTTTTCGCTGGCGCTAAACAACCTGCTACCGGAAAAGACTTCGGCGGTGCGGGTGGCAGCCGTAGTGGGCGATGCGCGGCCGTTCGTGCTGCGCTTCGAGCCGGGCCATCCCGACGCGAATGCCCAGGGCTATGTGGCCTTCTTGCGCATCGCGTTCGACTGTAGCCTGGTTTCGGCAGAGCACCTCACCTATCGCGAATTTCTGCAGCGCGTTCCCGAAAAAACTTATCTCGCCTCCTGCGATCTCGCGCCCTTCGGAGCGCTGGCGGTTCTGCAATTGGATTTGGGCATCGCGTTTCCACTGCTCGACGTGTTGATGGGCGGCGAAGGCAAATCCGGAGACTTGAAACGCGAACTCACGGAAATCGACGAACAGGTTCTCGAAGGCATCATGCGCATCATCTGTCGCGACCTGCAAACCAGTTGGCAGGCGATTCACCTGGAATTCAATTTTGGAGCGTGCCAGCAAATTTCGCAAGCGCAACGCCTCATGCCTCCGGACGAAAAAAACCTCAGTCTGAATTTCGAAATCAAAATGACAGACACGCGCGGCACTTTGAATCTAGCGGTGCCGGCGCTGGTGTCGAATGCATTGCTGCGCAAGATTTCTGTCGATATCAGTTACCAGCGTCCGCGCAGTCCGGTGGAAGCCCGCCAGCAAATCGAAAAGCGGCTACTCAACTGTCTATTTCCTGTCGAACTGGCCATGCCGCATCTTAAAGTTCCGCTCGAAAGCCTTTCGCGGCTCACGCCAGGGGACCTTCTGCCTTTCCCTCGAAATGCAGCGGACCCAGCTCTCCTCCAGATCGACGAGGTGCCGCTTTGTTCCGCCACTCCGGTGCGCGCCAACTCGCATCGCGCCGCTCGCGTGCTCGCGCTAAACGTTCCTCATCCGCCCGCGGGGGAATCATGACCTGGAAAACATCATGACTGCCAAAACATCCAATTCCGTTCGGCCAGAGCATCAGGCGTGGATCCTGTCCTGGAAATCCTGTGTCCAGGATGTGCTCTCGCAGGTTTCTGGACAGCCCACTGCTTTTGAATCCGTTCCCGATCCGCTTCCCGCCTCTGACACAGACCTTCACTACACCATCACCGCAACCGGTGCTGTGCAGGGAGAAATGGCCTTACGGATTGTGCCCTCCTCGGCGCTCCGGCTGTCCCGGAAATTCCTGGGAGAGCCCGAGCCGGCAGCGGCAGAAGACCAAGCGACCCAAACTCTCACCGAGCAGAACCGGGAAGCCCTTGACGAACTGCTGCGCCAGATTGCGGGAATCGTTTCCACCTCGGTCGGTCCCTTGGTGGGTGGCCAGGTGCAACTTGCCCTAGCGCGAGCCGAATCCGGTGCCTCATGGGCTTCCGATGCTATCTCCCTCCTCCGCACGCGGAACGAAGGCGGCACAGAGATCGCGCTCGAAATCCGCCTCAGCCCCGAACTTGCCGCGTCTCTTACGTCGCGGGTCCCAGAAGCGACTGCCGCAGTGCCGTTACCGGATGCGACTCCGATTCTAGTTCCGGTTTCTGCTCCGTCCGTGCCACAATCCGCTGTTCCGGCCGTTGCACCATCCACCGATCGTGCGACTCCGCCGCCGACTGCGATTTCCGATACTCCTGCCTTCGACTCCCACGCCGCGAACTATCGCCGCCTCCTTGATGTTGGGCTCGGTGTGAAGTTGCGGTTTGGGACTCGCCGCATGTTGCTGCGCGACGTGCTTGCACTTAGTTCCGGACTGGTCGTGGAACTGGATAACAAACTGAACTCGCCCGTCGATTTACTGCTCGATGGCCGGATCGTTGCCCGCGGCGAGGTTGTCGTGATCGACGGGAAATATGGGTTGCGGGTCACAGATGTCGTCGACTCCTCGCCGGGAGGGGCAGACTAGAGCGCCGGTCCGCGGGTTTGGTCTTCCACTGGCCACCCCAATTCTTTTGGAAGGAAGTTGTCCGATGCCGGATTTCTTGAAGCCGATTTCCTGGTCCGCCGACTGGATAAAACGCCATCGTCCCGTTCCGGAGAAACGGCGAAGGTGTTCTCTTGCGGGCTGTCCGGGAGCAAAGTCGCTCTGGCAGCGCCTGTCGCGTCGCGACGACGGAGCCCTCCTTCACGGACAGTTCTATTGCGGTCCTCAGTGTCTGGAGACTGCGCTCGTCGGCCAGATCTCCCGGTTGCGCGCACTGGCGCCGAATGTGCTTCCGCCCAACCGCATTCCATTGGGATTGCTGATGGTAGCGCGCGGGAAGCTTACACACATGGAAGTGCGCGCCGCGCTTGAGGCGCAGCGCCGTGCCCGCTACGGCTCGATTGGCGATTGGATTGAGAAGCTTGGGTTTGCCAGCGAACTCGATGTCACTTCTGCGCTGGCGCTGCAGTGGGGATGTCCGGTTGCCTCTTCTTTCGAGAGTTCGATCGTGGATTTTCCCGGCAGCATTCCGCTCCCGATTCTCGAGGCTTTCCAGATGCTGCCGCTCCACTATTCCGCTTCCACGAACATGCTGTGCATCGCATTCGGGGCGCGCGTGGATCATGCGGCGCTTTACGCCATTGAAAAGATTCTCGATTGCCGTACGCAGCCTTGCGTCGCGCCGCCCAAGCGCATTGCACGGGAGCTTGAATCGATGCGGCAGATGTCGCGATTGCGCGACGTGGAATTTGCGACTCGCGATCTGGCGGAAATGTCGCGGATCACATCCAGCTACGTCTCCCGGCTTCACCCGGAAGAAGTGAGAGTCAGTCGCATTGGAAGATTCATCTGGCTACGACTCAAGGGCCGATCGATGCCGACGAATGTGCTCTTCTGCTTGCAGACATACGCACCGATTCGACCTTCACCACCGGAATTCCCCGTGCCTGCGCAACAGCCTGAGGAGCGCATCCAATTGGAAAAGAAGGAATGGTAGGCTGCCCCACAGTTTGACAAAACTTTTGCGCAAACTTTGGTTCCATCGCGGTGCTAAACAAAAAACCTCTAGAGCCGATTCAGAAGAAGTGCGCGCACTCTCCGGCCACTTCGGTTGGAAGGTGGGGAAGACGCACCCTGACCCGAAATCGGGCTCGGGGCGACCCAGCCCGAGATCGGGCAACGGGCTATTGCGAACTTCGCTACAGCGTCCGCTTGAATAGCGGCAGTGCCAATCCCAGCGAGATCAACGCGAAACACGACAGGTAAATCAGGTCCGGCACAATCGGCCCGAGGCCGGTTTCCTTCAGCAGCAGTGACTTGAATCCGTGCACTGCGTAGGTGAACGGATCCACAAACGCAATTGCCCGCAACCACGCCGGAAACGCCTGCACGGGATAGATCGAGCCGCTGGGGAAAAACAGCAGCGTGTTGAGAATGCCAAAAATTGCGCGCGGAACCAGCGGATCCTCCACGCGCACCATCAGCAGGAACATCATGCAGTTGAACGCCGACGCGGTCACGAAGATCATCGCGATCAGTCCCACAATGGTCGCCGGATCCAGAATCGTTCCCACACCCGCCAGCAGGGAGCCGATGATCGTAATCACAACCCCGGTCAGAACTCCCTTAATCGCGCCCGCGCCATTCAATCCGAATACCAGTTCCGTTTTCGTAATGGGCGTGACCAGGTATCCCTCGTGGACGCCGCGCGCTTTATCGTCAATGTAAAGCATGCCGCCGCCGATCATCGCCGACACGAACATGGCCAGCGCGATCGAACCGGGCAGCAGATACTTCATGTACTCGATGTACGGATACAGTTCGATGGTCTCAAGCACCGTCTTCTGCACTAATCGGGGATCGACGTCCGGCTGATTCAGTGCATTGGTCAGTTCCACCATCGTGGACTGGAGCGACGAACTGGTGAAGTTGTCGCTATTGTCCACGATCAGTGCGATCTTTGGATGGTTTTTCTCGTACACCATCTTCGAATATTGCGGCGGGATGATAACTGCGCCTTGAATCTTCCCATTACGCACATCCTCCCGCGCCTGTACTTCGTCGTCGTAGGGTACGGTCACGAAAGTGCGCGCCGTCGCCCGTACCGAATCGAAGGCCTCCTTGATCTTGATCGCCTGCGTGCCGCGGTCTTCGTCCACGATACCCATCTTCGCGTCACGGATCTTTCCGCCAAATGCGTTGCCCAGCACGATGAGTTGCACGAGGGGGAAAATCATAGACACCATCATCAGGGCTGGCGAACGGAAAAACTTCCGCATCTCGCGTTCGATAATTGCAAGTGTGCGATTCATGGTTGCATCCCCGGCCGTGGCGGCATGACGAACGCGTGCGCTTTTACCAGTTCATCGCGCAGTTGGCGCCCGGTGTAGTGAACGAAGACATCGTCTAGAGTTGTGTTTTGCACGGTGAGGGTTCGTATCGGGACCTTCGCTTCCACCGCGGCTTCTACCAATGCGGTCGTGGTCCGAGACCCGTTTGCTGTGAGCACGCGAAACATTCCCGCACTCTCGTTTTGCACGGATGTCACCGATTCCAGTTGCTGTAGATGGTCTTCCCACCGTGCTGGCGGACTGTCGAACTGAACCTCAATCACCGTGGATCCCGGAACGGTAGCTTTAAGCGCTTCCGGTGTATCGAGCGCCACCAGTTTGCCGTGATCCACAATCGCGATCCGGTTGCACAGGCGGTCCGCTTCGTCCATGTAGTGCGTCGTGATCAGCACAGTCAGCTTGCGCTTCGATTTGATATTCGTCAGCATCTCCCACACCGCCACGCGCGAGACGGGATCAAGTCCGGTGGTGGGTTCATCGAGAAAGAAAATCCTGGGACTGTGAACCAGTCCGCGCGCAATCTCCAGCCGCCGCCGCATCCCGCCAGAGAGTGTCTTCGTTTGTGCGCCGCGCCATTTCGTCAGGTCCACTGTTTCCAGTAGTTCGTCAATCGCTTCCTTGCGGTGCTTCGCGGGCACGTCGTAAAGCTTGGCATAGATCGACATGTTCTCTTCGACCGTCAGGTCCATATCGCTCGTCAGTGCCTGTGGAATCACGCCAATGGTTCGCCGGACGGAATCCGGTTCTTTGCTGACATCGTGTCCGGCAATCCGCGCTGCTCCACCGGTGATCGGGATGAGCGTCGTCATCATCCGGATCAGCGTGGACTTGCCTGCTCCGTTGGGCCCAAGCAGCCCGAAAATCTCGCCTTCCTTCACGGCGAACGAAACGTCATCCACCGCGGTGAAGTCGCCATACTTCTTCACGATGTGATCCACTTCAATCGCATTCGGAGCGTTGGCGTCCACGTCCCCTCGCATGCTCATTTCGGTGGACTGAACGCTTAGCCCATTAGCAGAGCCGCCATTGGTCTTATTGATGCCCGACCCGCCACCCGACTTGTCGTTTTCTTCATTCATAACGTGCAAACCAGCTTGAAGATTCTTCCAGCAACGCCGCGTGCCTTATAGGTTTTACTTCTGCAATCTGACTTCTGACTTCTGCAATCCGGGTTCTTCACTTCCGCAATCTGACTTCTAACTTCTGACTTCGACCTTCCTAACTTCCCTTCTTCTCCGCCACCGGCACCAGCACTTCCGCCGTCATTCCCGGGACGTACGCACCCTTCGGATTGTCGAGGCGAACTTTCAGCACAATGGTACGGATGTCCCGCTTCCTCCGGCCCACGTCCCGCTGCGTGGCGAAATCGGCTTCGGCGGCCTTGTAGAAAACTTTCCCCGGAGTGATCGTCCCTCCGGGAAGACGTACGCGCAGAGAATCGCCGAGCCCAATGTGATCTGCATTCGTTTCCGGAATCGCCGCCCGCACCCAGGTGTCTGCGAAATCAACCACCGTCACGATGGCTTGTCCGGCATTTACTACTTCGCCTTCGCGCGCGGCCCGCACGAGCACCGTTCCCGTCACCGGCGCATAGATCTTCGTATAGCCCAGCCGCACGCCAGCTTCTTTCATCTGCGCGATTGCGTTCTCCACCTGCGCCCGCGTCGATGCCACAGTGCTTTCCGCAGCCGTCGCCTGGTTCGTGCGGGCCATGGCAGCGTTCAAATCGGCCTGCGCCGCCGCTACTTGATCTTTCAGCGCCTGCACTGTAGCTTCCTGCGCCTTGAGATTCATTTGCGCCTGTACCTTTTCCATATCCGACGCCACACCAGCATCAGCTAGCCCAACAATGCGGCGGCTGTCACTCTCGATGCGGGTCAGCATCGCTTCCGCCTGCGCCAGTTGCGCGCGCGACGCTGCAAGTTTAGCTTGCGCATTCGCCACATCGCTGGAGGTCGAGCCCTTTGTGGATTTCTGCGTATACTGGTTCGCGCTCATCTGCGAGCGCAGGCTCGAAATCGTCGCCGCGGCGGCGCGCTCCTGAGCTTCCAGTTCCGCAGGATCCATCTCAGCAATCAAATCACCCTGCTTGACCTGCGTGCCTTCCTCTACCAGCAATTTCAAAATGCGGCCCTGGATCTGCGGACTCACCACGATCTGGTTCGCATCCACGGTGCCCACGAGCACAAGATCCCCTCCGCGCGGGGTGGAGAAAAAATAATAGGCCGCGGAGATCGTCAGAATAATCCCCAGCAAAATAAAGACTCGATTCCGAGCGCTCATCGCTTTCCTCTTCAAACAAACAAAGCTTTTGACACAAACTCGAGCACAAACTTCCGCCGCTCGACAATCCTCTCTCTTGAGAGCGGATCCACTTTCAGCAGCGCCTTCATGGCTGGCGCTGTACTGAAATAAAAGATCACCACTCCCACCAGCGAAGGCAGAAAATCCATCGGATTCACACGCCGGAACGCGCCCTTGTCAGCGCCGTCGCGCAGCAACTGACCCACTCGCCGATAAATCGGGGCAAAGTATTCCTGGGCAATCCTTAACATCCGAGGACTTCCGTGCGCTCCCACCCGCATCCATTCCGACTGCACCACGCGCGGGAAGTGCGGATTCGCCGCGATGTAATCGAAGTATTCTCCCACGTACGCAAGCATCTTCTTTTGCGGAGCAAGGTCGCTTCCGAGCACAGGCAGCACCCGGTCGCGCAATCCGCTGAACACGTGATCGAGTACGGCCTCGTAGAGCGCATCCTTGTCCTTGAAATAGTAGTAGAGAAGGGCCTTGTTGACGCGAGCCGCCTGCGCGATGCGGTCGGTCCGTGCTCCGGCGATCCCATACTCCGCGAACTCGCCGACTGCGGCTTTCAGAATCGCCGCCTGGCTTTCTTCGGGTTGGCCGCGGGTGCCGAATTTCGAGCCGGCCCGTTCGCGCGCCGGCCGCCCTGCACCTCTCCGCACATGCTGCTTCCGGACCTTTCTTCTTTGCGTCAGTTGCTTGGAAGGCATCTTAATTAACCAGTTAGTTAGATATTACAGAACGCCGATGCCCCGCGCAAGCTCATTTGGGAGGCGATTTCCACGGCGGGCGGCGCTTGCTTTCGTTGTTTCGCGTAAACTGTCCGCCATACGGTCTATGCACCAAATCCTCGTCTACGCCGACTCGCTAACCTGGGGCATCATCCCCGACTCCCGCCGCCGCTTGCCCTTCGACGAACGCTGGCCGGGCGTGCTCGAAAGCGAATTGACCCGTCTCGGTAATCGCGTCCGCGTCATCGAAGACTGCCTCAACGGACGCCGGACCGTCTGGGACGATCCTTTCAAGCCCGGACGCAACGGCTTGCTCGGCCTCGGGCAGCGTATCGAAGTTAATTCGCCCCTAGCCCTCGTAATCCTGATGCTAGGTACCAATGACTTCCAGTTCTCGCATCCCTACAACAACGCATGGTCCGCGGCGCAGGGGATTGCCGCGCTGGTGAACGAAATCCGCAAGGCACCGATCGAGCCCGATATGCCAGTGCCTCCGATCCTGGTGGTGTGTCCGCCGCCCATTCTTTCCCCCAAGGGCGTGATTGCCCAGAAATTCTCCGGAGCGGAGAAAAGATGTGTCGGCCTCGCCGAAGCCTTCCGTGCCGTTGCTTCCGATCTCGGCTGCCAATTCTTCGACGCGGGTAGCGTTACTCCCGCCAGCCCAATTGATGGCATCCACCTGGATTCCGACCAGCATGCCAAACTCGGCCGCTCCCTCGCCAACCCGGTTCTTTCCATCCTCGGCACGCGGTGAACCTCTGTGGGACGCATCGCGGGGCGAGGCTGCAACCCTGGCGGCCATCCCACATGTTGTTGCAACGAGAAAATGTCGTATTAACTGCAACGAGACTCTGTCGCCCCATATCGATTAAGTAACGGCCGCCAAAGCGG
>Ga0302322_100000107_pt1 | contig 53485 bp, 55 predicted proteins | sample Fen_T0_2_FD_203757 | JGI IMG/M metagenome (GOLD analysis project Ga0302322, IMG submission 203757) | Peat permafrost microbial communities from Stordalen Mire near Abisko, Sweden - Fen_T0_2 | ecosystem: Environmental > Terrestrial > Soil > Wetlands > Permafrost | place: Sweden: Abisko...
GAGGATGGGCACGAATTCTACGCTGTCCCAGCGTTCGAGGGCGGCCACCGAGTTCTCAACGTCCTTTCGATTGCGTTCAACGTAGTCGAGAATCCGATACGCGTTTTCTTCGTCCATCGCCGTGAGATTGAGAGGGAGAGCCCACTCTTTCAGGACGCGTGGATGCCTTTGGAACATGTAGAAATAGTCGGCACCATAGACACGCGCGCGGCGGATGAGGTTGGGAATAGCGTAGGGGAGGTGATCGTGCCAGGCATGGGCAGCCGGTTGAAACAAGACACGAAAGCCACGTTCGTAAAGCCGGATGCCAAGTTCGGTATCTTCACTCAGTTTGTACGTTGGATCAAAGGATCCGGCATCGACAACCGCAGATCGTAGCACGCTCAGATTGCAGGTAATGAAGTGAGAGTAGCCGTAGGGACATCCTTCTTCCATCATTACCTGCGGAAACATGAACGGTTCGATACAGAAGAAGTGGGTTAGGGCACGTTTGCGGGCTTCTGCCGGTGGATATTGAAAGTTGCCGAGTACCGCCCATTTGCCCGACGAGTAGCTGCGATGCGCCTGCATGTGGCGCTGGAGTGTATCTTTCTCAAAAATCGTATCGTCGTTCATCAGAAGCAGATATTCGCCAGTGGCGTGATTGACTCCGTTGCACCGGGCCATTCCGGTCCCCGAATTCTTCTGTCGTAGGTAGCGGAAGGCAAATTTGGGATTGTAGGAGCGAATCGCCTCCTCGGTGCCGTCGGAGGAGCCGTCGTCGATCACGATGACTTCGAAGTCCTTGGCGGGAAGAGTCTGAGTTTCCAGCGCAGCGAGACATTTCTTCAGAATTGGAAGGCGATTATAGGTCGGAACAATCAGCGAGAACATTCTGGAGTTCGGCTTGGCGATTCTGGCAGCCTTGTTCTTGGCGGTTGCGGCAGCTTGGTCTGCAGCGCACGAACGGGCCTCGGCAGCGCAACGCTCTTCTAGTTCAGACTGACCGAGTTCTCGATAGCAACGTTTTAACAATGTGAGAACTTGCGAAAGAAAGACTCCTCGGTGAATTGTGCCCGTCAGCCTGCCAAATACATGCCGTAGCTGTTCGAGCGCTTCCTGCGGTTTTCGTTCACGAAGCAAGTTTTCGCCGAGTCGGACATAACAATCGAGTTGTGCCAGCAGTTGCTCATCGGCAGTCTTCCGCTTTAGCAGATTCTCATAGTGCGTCTGGATGAGGGTAAAGGACCAAAGAGCGTTGGCTGGAGGCTTAGTTTCCAGGCGCATTAGTAGATCGAGGGCTTGCGCTTGCTGTAGTCGATGTGTCTTCAGGGAGTGGAACTGATCGATTTGTCGAGTGCCCTTTTCAGTGAGTTCCTCCCGGAGTTGCCGGTCACCATAGACTTTCAGGATTGCAGCCGCAAATTCTTCGGCAGTATCCGCTTGAATGATTCCTGCTCCAGGGACCAGGCCAGTCGCCTCCGAACCAATCGGAGTGATGATGCCGGGGACACCGTTGGCCACAATTCCCAATATGCTTTCAGCATGGACGCCGAAGCGGAGGGGGGATATGAAGATACGGGCTAATTCCATGAACCGGGGAAGATCTCTGCCGCCTGACCAGGTTACCCCGGCCAAGAGGCTTTCCATCTCTTCAGGGACATTTTCGACTGCCAGGAGAAGATCTATTTTGGGCGATTTGCGACGCACGATCGGCCATACGGATTGCAGAAACCACTTTAGCCCATCAAGGTTCCCAGGACTTTTGAGATCACCTGCAAGAAGGACTCCGTGTTGCTCCGCGGAAGATTTCCGAGTCACGTTTGGTGTAGCGACGGAACCCAGTAGAGCTACTCTTCCGCCCTTGTGAAGGCTTTCCAGCCACTGCACATCACCCGGAGTCGAGGCGACTACGAGATCTGCCCTCTCGAAACCCTCTCTTTCGCGTTGGGTCAAGTCGTTTCCCAATTCCAGATCTTCGATCTTGCCGGTAATTTCAGCCTGTCGAAGCACGGAGCGGCCGCGCAGGCTTTCTGCAAAAATCGCGATGCGGGTCTTTGGCGAGTATTGGCGAATATCGTCGAGATAGTGCTCGGGGATGGAAAAAGCGCGGCCGAAAGATTGGGTGAGGAAGGCTACGTCGAAGTTTCTCTCCTGCAGAAGTTGCTGGAATGACCAATTAGAGGGAGCGCATTCTGTTCCCAGAGAACGCATGCGGGCAGCGTCGCCCGAATAAGACTCAATGTTGAGTTCCCGAAGCGCGTTTTCATAAGTATTTTTGTTTACGGCGTCCCGAGCAATAAATGTTACCTTGTGTCCGGCTTCAGAGAGTCCCAGCAAAAAATGCATCAGACGTTGGTCGGAGGCCAGCGTTCGATAGTGCGGTAAGGTGTCGTGGACGACCAGTATCTTTAGGTCTGCCGAAGCACTCGGGAGAGCTGGGCCCGCGTTTTGTGTTACGACTTGATCGCCACTCAATTCGGCGCAAGTTTGCGCGGGAGGTGTCGAGGCCAACGCCTGCTGGGCAAATAGATCGAGGACGATCTGTCGCTCCTTTGGTCCACAGTGAGGAAGAACAGCCTCCAGTTGCGGCTTGGCCACTTCGCGATTGCCCAGACTCCAGTGCATCAAGCCCAGATTGAGCCGCGCCTGATAGTTGTTGCGATCCAGCTCGATTGAGCGGTTGAATCCACGTTCCGCTTCCTTGGCATCGCCGCGGACGAATTGTACCGTTGCCCAGTCGTTCCACAGTTCGCTTGTGCTATCTTCGGCGAGGAGTTGCTCCAATAGTGAGAGAGCTTCGTTGGTTCGTCCTTCGGCGAATGCTTTTGTTGCTTCTGCGCGCTTGTCCATTTTTGTCTTAGGTCGTGCCGGCAGACACGTTGACCCCAGCAAAACATTGCAATTGTGTAGCCTCATTTTGCTCTCAGAATCCTCGCGCAGAATTTGGTCAGGCACGTATCGAGGGAAGACAAACTGAAGCGCAAAACTCTACGGAAACGGAATATTTGCGGCGATTTAGCTGGGTTGGCGGGGGAACCCGCAAAATTGTTCCCGGATCGCGAGTCTACACGGTGTCCGAATCACTGATGGAGAAGAACTTGCACAGAAGTTTCAGAATGCCTGAGACGAACGCAAGATTAGTCTCCGGTGAGATGACGCATGCCGACTCTTGGACTCTCGATGATCGTCAGGAACGAGGAGCGGTCGCTCCGACAGTGTCTGGAAAGCGTGTCTGGGATCGTGCAGCAGATGGTCATCGCGGATACGGGATCAAGTGACGGTACTCGCGAAATCGCGAAGTCATTCGGCGCGACAGTCCTTTCGATACCGTGGGAAGATCATTTCGCCAAGGCGAGAAACGCGGCGCTTGCCCCGATCACTAGCGATTGGGTGCTCGTGCTGGATGCGGATGAAGAAGTGGATGCAAGTGCTCGCGAGAAGCTACCACGCATGCTCCAGGCAGGAGGTGACGTCGGGGGGTATCTCACGCCCATCCGGAACTACGTCTCGACACGATTTGGGCGCGGTTGGGATCGCGCTGCCGTCCCCAACGACCATCGCCACCCCCGAGCCGAGAAGTCGCCTGCGTTCTTTACTCATGAAAACTGCCGTCTGTTCCGGCGTAATCCCGAAATCTACTTTGTGAGCCGCGTTCACGAGCTTGTCGAATATCGCGTCCACGAACTCGGACTTAAACTTCGCCCGTCAGAATTCTGCATCCATCATTTCGGACAGTTATCTGAAGAAGAATTCAAGAAGCACAAGGCCGCGAGATATCACCGTCTGCTGCAACTGAAGGTTGAGGACCAACCGAACGATCCGGCAGCCTGGGTGCAACTGGGCCTCGAAGAATATGAGGGCCGCAAAGACGCCCAGCAGGCGCTACTGTGCTTTCAGAAAGCCCTGGCGCTGGAACCGCGTGCGGCGCAGGCGTGGTTTTTTACAGGCATGATTCAACTTGAGCTCGGCGATTACAAAGCTGCGCTGTCTGCTTTCGACCGCGCGCGCGGTGATGATAACAACCGCGCAATGCTGGCACATCTGCGAGGAGACGCGCTGCACAATCTCGGACAACTCGATGAAGCGCGCACGGCTTATCTGCGGGCTCTGGATCTGATTCCCGACGATCCGATTTTGATGAGCAAGCTAGGCTTCACAGAAGTGCGCGCCAACCGGGTGCAAACGGGCCTCGATCGACTTCGTCGAGCTTGCGTGTCGGCGCCCGATGTCGCCGAAATTCAAGAGCGGCTGATGAAGGCTTACATCGTGATCGACAATCTACCCCAGGCGGCGGAACATGCCGAAATCGTTGCCGCCTTGGAGAACACGCCGAAGTGGTTCTTGCGAGCAGCCAGTGTGCGGCTGAAACTGAAGCAGGTTGACCGTGCGAAAGAAATCCTAAGGCGCGCGATCGAACGCTTGCCCAACGTTCCGGAGTTGCAGGATGCGCTCACCGGTTTGGGAACTGCCAGGTCCGCTGCTGACCAATCGTGAATTGCAGATGTCTTTGAGGAGCTTATGCGTAAATTTGACGACTATATGAAGTACTACTCCAACCTGCAAGGTTGGTTTCAACTGCCGGCCATCGCAACATGGGATGCCCTATTGAACTATCAGGATCAAGATCACATAACGGGCAACCTGATGGAAATCGGCGTCTGGAAGGGCAAGTCAGCCACTCTGATGGCGCTCCACTGCAAGCCGGAAGAACAGTGCGTTTTTGTGGATCCGATGCCGCTGGATGAAGTGCGAAATTGCATCAGCGCGGTCGTGCCTTCGACTCGCTGTCATTACCTGAAGGAATTCTCACAGTTTTTGCCGCGACATCCCTTTCTAAGTGAAGGGGCGCGCGCATTTCGCTGGATCCACATAGACGGCGAGCACACCGCGCAAGCGGTCAGCAATGACCTGGCGATCGCCGAGTTGTTGCTGAGCGATCGCGGCATGATCATCATGGATGACTTCTTCAACGCAGGATATCCGCAGGTCACGCAAGCAGTATTTCAATTCCTCAATGCGCAACCGGGGCGTCTCGCACTGGTAATGTGCGGGTTCTCCAAGGCCTATCTCTGCCGGCCCCGGGCCGCGCGTGACTACCTGAAATTCATCAGCTCATCGCTTTATCGCGAGATGAAAGAAAGAAAGTGCGGTCAAGTGACCATCTGGAAGACGACGGAGCCAGGTGACATGAATACTTTCGGTGTCACCGACCGTTACATGGATTTCGATTATCGCGGGCCCGATTGGGATGATCAGCACGTGTACATCTAAACGGCCCCTTCGTTAGTTGTAGACCGGGGCGGGACTCGCGAGGATGACCAGGTCAATGCGGCGATTCTTCCGTCTGCCTTCCTCAGTATCGTTACTGGCGATGGGACGATATTCCGCATAGCCGGCGACCGAGATCTTCACCGGATCGAAGTGGTATTTGGAAACGAGCACGGATACAACTTCGGTGGCGCGGGCGGTTGAGAGTTCCCAGTTAGAGCGGAAGGGCGGGTGGTGGATCGGTTTGTCATCCGTGTGGCCTTCCACCCGAAAATCGAATCCACGGTCGGCCAGCATCTTTCCGATGTGCGCGAGAACCGGTTCCGCACCCGGCAACAGTCGGGCCTCGCCGCTATTGAACATACCAACCTCGCGCAGGCTTACCACGAGGCCGTCGGGTACAACGCGCATCTCCACCTGATTTTTGCGGATTTCTTCCTGAAAGGCCTTTTCCAGCTGACGCTTCACGACAGAAACCGGAACCTCGCGTTGCGACAGGGATTGCTTGCCGGGCATGTCATTTACCAGGTGGCCAAGTTGCGGAAAACTTGGTTGCGTCGAGTCGGTCACAATTGTGGCAGCCTCGACGCGCAGGGGCGGTTGCGGAGGCCCGGAACCAAACACACCAAGCTCGGAGAAGCCTCCCTGGATTGCCACTCCCACCCGCGCCGCCTTTTTGGTATCCACCTGCGATGATGCGTAGAGGACTACGAAGAATGCAAAAAGCAGAGTGATGAAATCTGCATACGAGACAAGCCATCGCTCGTGGTTGACGTGGCCCTTGGCTCGCTTGCGACGGCTCATGATTTTGCTGCTTCTGGACTTCGCCCGGGTTGGTCCGCAAAGAAGCCCCGGAGTTTCGTCTCGAGCATTCTGGGATTAATCCCTTCCAGGATGGAAACGACTCCCTCGACGGCCATCTCGCGGAGCAGTTGCTCTTTGCGATGGCGGATCTTTAATTTGCCTGCGGCGGGCAGAAAGAAGACGTTGGCGGAACCCACCCCATAGATCGTTGCCACGAATGCTACGGCGATTCCTTTTCCGACCTCATCGATGTTTTCAAGATGCTGCATCACCTGGATGAGTCCAAGGATGGCGCCGATGATGCCGATGGTGGGCGCGAATCCCCCGGCAGCCTCGAAGACCTGGGATATCTTTTCCTCGTCCTCAGCCACCACGTCGAGATCAATCTCCATCATCTTTCGGAGTTCCTCAGGTTCGGTTCCATCGACCGCCAACATGAGTGACTTCTTCAGAAAGCCTTCCTGGATATTTGGGAGATCCGCGTCCAGAGAAACGATGCCTTCCTTGCGGGCCTTCTGTGCGAAATCCACTAAGGTCTTAACGAGTTTGTCGGAACCGTTTGCCTTCTCGACAAAAACCTGCGATAGAGACTTGCCAGCCCGCAAGACCGTGGGGAGGGGGAATTGCACCATAACGGCGCCGATCGTTCCGCCGATCACAATCATGGCCGCAGTCGGTTGGAGAATCTGGCCAAGACGCCCACCTTCCAGAACTAGGCCAGCCAGAATGCCAACTACTGCGAGGATGATTCCAGTTAGTGTGCTTTTGTCCACAAGCCTTACTCCGTTTGGTGGGACGTAGTACGCCCGCTGGTTGTGGTGGGCGACGTGGGAAGAGGCTGCACGCCGGGGTTCGGCATTCCTGCCAGTACAGCGCGTCGGAATTCGATGATTCGAGCGATCACATCCTCCGTTGGCTCGCGCACGATCATCTTTTCGCCATTGATCAATGTGAGTACGGTATCGTGCGCATTCTCGACGAACTTGATCATGTCGGAATTCACCACGATGGGCTGGTTATTCAGTCTGGTCAATTGGATCATGGCTGGCTCTGGCCCAGGGCTGCCCTGGGATCGGCGAGGATTGCTTGTTAAACGGCTCGCGTGCAGCTAGATCGGTACTTTTCGAGAGGCTTATTAAGAAAGATGCCGGTCTGCGAGGTGGCAGCGGACCCAGAAAGAGCCTGATCCGGGTAGTGACTAAAGTACATGTCCCAAAAATGAGAGTTCCGTTAAGTAAGGCACCCCTTAGTTACAGGCGTTTTGCTGCACCGCTGAAGGTGCGATGCGAAATTGTACCGATAAGGGGGGCGACACAAAAAAACGGCCTTCTGCACTGCACGGTTCCCGCGATGCGCTAACCAACGAGGCTAAGGCAAGGCCGAATTAACCTGATTAAGGAGCTACACAAATGGCGTTTAACATTCTGTACAACGTTCCGTCTCTGGCGGCGCAGAATCAAATGAACATGACTAGCGCGTCGCTGCAACAGACTCTGTTCCGCTTGTCGTCAGGCTCGCGGATTAACTCCGGCGCCGATGATGCCGCCGGCCTGGCTATCGCCGATGGTTTGCAAGCGAACGTCACGGCTCTTACGCAGTCTGCTCGCAACGCGAGCGACGGCCTGGGCGCCTTGCAGGTTGCCGACGGTTCTCTGGCGCAGGTCACCACGCTGCTGAATCGCGCGGTTACACTGGCTACCGAATCTTCGACCGGTACGGTCAGCGACACGCAGCGCACGGCACTCGACGCCGAATTCACCGCGATCAAGTCTGAAATCGACCGCATCGGCGCCAACACCACTTACAACAGCGCACAGGTGTTCAGCGGAACATCCTCGGCTGTGTACCTCACTGACGCAACAGCGACTGGCAGCAGCTCCATCGACATCACGGTCGGAAAACTGGCCGCGAACAGCATTGGCTTCAGCACTGGCGTTACACCTGTTGACTTGAGTGGCAACGATCTGACGACCGCCACGAACGCACAGGCGGCACTGACAAGCATCGATAGTGCCATTGCCAACGTGGCTGCGGATCGCGGCTCCCTCGGCGCTGTGATGAACCGGCTACAGAGCGCTGGCAACGTTATCGCCAACCAGACGCAGAACCTGACGCAGGCCGAGAGTTCCATTCGGTCGGCTGACATCTCGCAAGAAGTTGCGAATATGTCGAAGTACAACATTCTGCAACAGACTGGCGTAGCAGCACTGCAGCAATCCAACCAGATGCAGCAGGCTGTACTCCGTCTCCTGCAGTAACGGAGCGGTTTTACTAGCTCAAGCTGGTGGGGTCGCGAGACCCCACCAGGCACTTGGTGACTCTAGTGCGCATTGAACTCAATACGGCCGCAATCAGTACTCAACAGGTCGAGCCGGTTAACCCTCGCCCGGTTCGTCGCGTAAGTGCGCCTGCTGCGCAGAAAACAACTGCACCCAGACCTCAACTCGTGCAGCATCAGGGATTAGCCAGCAATCACTTCGACGTCCAGGCTGATCCCGTCACGAAGGAGATTGTCATCCGGGTCGTAGATGCAAACACGGGCCAAGTGATTCGGCAGATACCTTCGGAAGAAATGTTGCGAATGGCCCAGGCAATTGCCCAGCAAATCGCCAGTCAAAGCGAGCGGCGTCTAAAAGGATAGAGGAGCACAGAAAAATGAGCACGCTTGGAGTAAATCTTCAATCCTTGACGGGCAGCACGCAGGGACTCGACGTCAGCGCGATCATCCAGCAACTGACCTACGCGGCACAGGCACCGGAAAGGATCTGGCAGTCGCAGCAACGTGTATTGCAGGTGCGGACATCTGCATTGACGCAAATCAATACTGGCATCGCAACCCTCCTGACCGATCTGCAGAACCTGACGGACATCACAGGGGCCATCGGGGCGGTCACCGCCAATTCGTCGGACACGAGCCTGGTGTCGGCTACCGCTTCGGCGGGCGCAGCCTTGGGCAGTCACGTGCTAGTCGTCAGCAACCTTGCCTCCACTGCCTCGTACTACAGCGACCCGGTTGCAACTTCGACGACGCCGCTGGCCGCGGGAAGCTTCTCGATCCAAGTGGGTTCCAATGCTCCTTCTACCATTACGATCGACAACACGAATAACACGATGGACCAGCTCGCTGCCACGATTAACAACGCGAAACTTGGGGTGACTGCGAATGTAGTCACGGATTCCAACGGCGCCAGGTTGTCCATCGTGGCCAATAATTCGGGGACAGCGAGCGACGTCACGATCAGCAATAACACTACGGGGCTCGCTTTAACAAAGGCGAGCAGCGGGAAGGACGCTTCTCTGACTGTGGACGGAGTTCCGATTAGTAGCGCCAGCAATACCGTGAAGGGCGTGGTGCCCAACGTGACTTTCAATCTGAACGGAGCATCCCCGAATACTCAGGTCACGGTTAATGTGGCGCCAGATACTGAAGCCGTCCTTGCCGCCGTAAACACGTTTGTCAAAGATTACAACACCGTCATCCAAGAGGTGAATGCCGGTTACGCCATTGACCAGACTGCGGGAACGGCGGGACCATTGATTGGGGATAGCACGGGGGCAATCGTGCAGCAACAGTTGCTGGACATGAGCACTTACTCCGTGGCGGGCGCCGGTAACTTTACCAGTCTGGCTTCTCTCGGCATCTCAACCGCAAACGACGGAACCCTGACCGTGGATAGCGCAGCGCTCAGCAATGCCGTTACGAGCGACTTCCAGAGTTTCCAGAAGTTCTTCCAAGGTACGTCAGGCCTTGGGACCTTCTTCACCAAGCAGTTGACGCAGATGACGGATCCAACTCAGGGTGCACTCTCGATTGATCTGAAGAGCTTTCAGGCGACGAGCCAGAGTCTACAAACGCAAATCGACGATATGGAAACTTACATTTCAACCGAACAGCAGCAGTGGAAGACCCAATACGAGCGCGCGAACATCCTGCTCCAGCAGTTACCACAACTGGAAAAGCAGATTCAGGTGCAACTGGGCTTCTACTCCTCCACGGGCAAATAGCGATGACTCCCCAATCATTGGAATATCAACTCGCAGCGGTACCTTCCGCCAACTCTGTGCAGTTGGTGTGCATGTTGTACGACACCGTAGTCCGCGACCTTACCCGCGCGATCAAGGCCATCGAAACTGGAGACGTGGAAGCTCGCACATCCGAAGTTAAGCACGCCTTGCTGGTTCTGCAGCAGTTGGAGGCGTTTCTCGACATGGAGAATGGCGGCGAAGCGGCTGTCAATCTCAGCCGCTTTTATGCCATCTCTCGAGCCATGATTATGCAGGGGCAAGGGAAGATTGATGCGTCCCTGTTCCAAAAGCAGATTGCGCTGTTTCTAGACGTACGTTCAGCTTGGGAGCAGGCCAACGTGCGGGCCGCCGAACCTTCAGAGCCCGCACCGGTGCGTACGGTAGACGACTCCGAGAGTTCCAATCGCCGCCAGTCGTTGAGTTGTTCCGTCTAGTAGGTGGGAGACGTACGGGAGCCCTGCTGATTTTGCATTCCATACTCAGGCGGACGGCCGCAGCATAGGGCTTTTGGTCTGCCGAAAGCTTATCGGGGACACCCCATCCCCGTCAGGGCTTGCACCACTCCGCCCCGCGCACGATCCCCAGAAGTTCACTCTCCAAGTCGGTGAGATGCTCCGCTTGGAAGGTGGTGCACACGTAACGGCGCCCCGGCCAATTTCGCAGGTAATCCTCAAGCAGACGGATGCAGTCATAGAGCCTACGCTCTGCCCGTATAGCTTCTACCGGAGATAATCCAGCAGAGTTGGCTGGATTACTTTGGCGGAAGCGGCAAGGGTCGCCTGATGGGCGAGTTGAGCCATCGAGAGGTCCGTCGCGGCTTTCGACAGATCAACGCCAACCAAGGTTGTATCTTGGGTCTTCAGGTTCAGGTTCAACTGGTTGAGAGCTCCTTCATCTCCGGTCAATTGGTTCATACTGTTGCCATAGAAAGAGCGTTGCACGCTGAGCTCTTGGAGGGAGGCTCCGACCGCGGTGGTCGCGGTGCCGATCGCGGTTTTGTCACCATTCTGTAGCGCCGTCACCAGTTGTTGCAGGGCGCCAAAGACATTCCCACTGGCTTGCTGAAAGATCTGATCCCCCGGCACATTCACCTGAACGCTCGTCCCGTCACCGATCTCCGAGTAGTTGATGCCCGAGTTGCCGTTGTATGTCACAACGCCGTTTGCCAGCGTGAATGGGGGCGCAGTGGTTGCAGTTCCGGCGAAGATGAAGCTTCCGTGGAACGAAGTGTTCGCAAGCTGCACGACCTGGCTCAGTACTGCCTGAACGCCCTGGAGAAGTTGCTGTAGATTGCCCGCGCTGTTGGGACCATTCGCGGCTTGCGTCCCAAGTGTGATTGCCTGGTTCAGGGCCGTCACGACGGAGGCAAGCGTTGAGTCTCCAGTCTGGTACTGGGCGCGGAGGCTGCTGACGCTTTGCAGGTATTGATCGATTCGTGCCTCGGTGGCGACGTCGCCGGCATACAGCGCGGCGGCGGCCGGATCGTCCGAGGGTTGGTTTACGCGCTTGCCCGTTGAGATCTGTTGGAGAGCGGTCTGCTCCGCCTGTTGAGTTTGGAAGAGCGTCGCTAGGATATCATCGGTTGGATTGGGATTCACGCGCATAAAATTTCCTTTAGCCTATGGGCTGCCCATGGAAATAACAGTCTGAGTTAGCTGGTCCACAACCGTGATCACACGCGCCGCGGCGGCGAACGCATGCTGGTAACGGATGAGATTGGTTGCTTCCTCATCCACGGATACTCCTGAGATGGACTGCCGCTGATCTTTGAGTTGCTGCAGAGACAGAGAAGAAGCTTGGGACTCAGCCTGGGCCTGCGCGGCGGCGTTTCCTACATCTGAAATCAGCCCCGCATAGGCGTCACCGGGTGTGTCCCCGGAAGGAAGATTTTGGTCTTGAACCGCTAGCAAATTCGCGATGTTGCCGTTGCTTCCGGGCGAGCCGTCCGAACTGGCCGCAATGGCCTTGGGATCGGAAATCAGAACCGCGAAGTTCTTCGCCGAGCCCGGTCCGGCAACCAAAGGTGAGAAGAAGTCCTGTCCGGCCGCGCCATTGAGGTCGATGCCGGCATGATGGGCCGCGTTGAAATTAGTCGCGATACCGCCAGCCAGGTCGTCGAGTTGTGAGACGACGCTAGGAATCGTTGTATCGCGAACGGCGATGGCGCCGCCCAACTGGCCGCCGGTGATGGAACTGGTGATGTCCTGACCCAGAGAAAAAACCTCTTGGGCGCCCGCCGAATTCACGCTCGTCTGGAGAGCGAAGGCTTGGCCGCCCACAACCAGCGCCGTTCCGTTGCCGGTTGTAAGAGACACGCCTTGCTCGGTGGTCGTGACGTGAACGTCAGTGAGCTGTGATAACTGATTGATGAGTTGATTGCGCTGGTCTTCCAAAGCCCCGGCATCTTTACCGAGTGACTTAAATGTGCCGACCTGGAGATTCAAGCTTGCAATCTGCGTCGTCAGTTCATTGATGGCGCTGACGGACTGCACGACCGTCTGGTTCAAATTCGTTTGGATTGACGCCAATTGGGCCACAGTGCTGTGGAAGTCGTTGGCCAGATTGTTGGCTGCCGTCAGAACCGCCTGCCGCGAGGGGATGCTGGTTGGGTCCGTCGACAGCTGGTTCAGTTTATTGAAGAACGCTGTAATGTCGGCACCAATACCCTGCGATGTGTTGCTGAAAAGCGCCTGCACCTGGTTGAGAAAACCGAGTTGCGTCTCTGCGTTACTGTTCTGTTGCTGCTCGTCAATCACGCGAAGCTCAAGCAGTCGGTCGCGAATACTATCAATGCTCTTTAGAGTCACGCCCTGGCCAACCAGTAAACTCCCCAATTGCACGGGCGTGGCTTCGTTATAGATGGGCACTTCGCGCGAGTAGCCTGGCGTGTTGACGTTCGCAATATTGTTAGAAGTTACTTCCAAAGCTCCCTGATCCGCGAGGAGAGCCTGGGCACTCATAATCAATGCGCTGGTAAGGCCACCCATGACTAGACCTCACTCGACCAAGTATTGCCTTCGAGAGGGAGCGGCCCCTTTGCGGAGTAGCCCTGGTGGGATCGCTGGAAGGCGAGCATGATTTCAACAAAGCGTTTTCCGCGCGCAAGCAGCGAGTTGAAAACTCGTCGCTGATGATCGATGTTGGCCGCGATCTGTTGGACCGCAGCAGGAGCCTTCTTGGCGGATATCGCTAGCGCAGTTGGCTTTGTGCCTGAAGCAGGCGCTGTAAAGAGACTCGTTTGAAGAAGGAGGTCGCAGATCTTTCCCTGGGCTGCAACGTGCTTTTCAAACTTGTTCAGATCCTCATGGGCAAGGGCGCGAATGCCCCCGTCCAGCTCTGCTGAGAGCTGTCGAAGGACAGGTAACATTTCTTGCCACGATGGTGTTTCGGCGATGGAATCGTTGTTCATTGGGGGGAGTTCGCTTTTGGAAAAGTCTATTGGCCCGCCTCTTTGAGCATGGCATGGGCCATGGCGTCCGGATTGAGCTTGTAGGTGCCACTATGAATCGCATCGCGCAGCGCCGCCACGCGTTCAGCACGTGCCGGAGGAGTCGCCAGCGCGCCTTGAATCAGGGCTGCCTGCGACAGACTGCTTTCCGAGAAGGTTGCATGGTCTTCCGCTTTCGAAACGGAAGCGTTGCCCGACTTCTCGCCAGTTTTGGAGGCCCGTTCTGCTGCCAGTTGTTGTGCTGCCAGGTTGTTAATATCGATTCTCATTTGGTTCTATTCCTCTCGCCGGATTCCTTATCGGTCACTTAGGTCCAGCACTTTAGTGCTTTTTTTCGTAAATCAGGCCAATGTACTTCCCGCTGCATTAGTCGCTAAGTCATTTAGAATCAATGGCGGCGCTTTTACTTAGCGCTTTTTCAATCAATTGGGCGATACCAATCCCTCCATTGGCGCTGATATTTTGCCCCAGAGTCTGGATCGCAATGCCCGAATACTGCTTGGTGGCCTCGTCTTCCTCTTCGCCGCCTCCGCCAGGAACCGTAGCCAGGGAACTCTCCGCCGCTTCCAGCCATTTCGACACTAATAAGGACTCGAATGCCCGAGCTGACTCGGAGATACGTTTCTGGCTCGTGGGGCCCGGGTTCTTGAGACCGGCGACGGCCTTTTGCTCTTGGCCGCGTTGCCAGTCTTGAGCATTCAGTCCGGCGGCAATGTTGAATATGTCCCCCATTTATTGGACCTCCAGTTCTGCGCGCAACCCGCCGGCAGCCTTGATTGCTTCAAGGATCGCTACGACGTCCCGTGCGGTTGCCCCCATCCCATGGAGTCCACTGACCAGATCCTCCACCTTTGAGCCCTCGGGAAGTTGGATCTTGCCGAGAGGACCTTCTTTCGCTTGCACGCCGATGTCAGGAACGACGGTTGTATCTCCCTTCGCAAGCGGCAACGGTTGGGACACCAGAAAACTGGTTGTCACATCGATCGTGAGATTGCCGTGTAAGACGGAAACCGCGGAGAGTTTTACATCCCCGCCCATCACGATGGTGCCGGTGCGCTCGTTGATCACGATTTTGGCAGGGGGATGAAACGCGATCGCTAGATTCTGAATCTTAGAGATTAGTTCCGGGACTGCGAGTGCGCCGGCTTCGCTGACATCAACATCCACGCGCCGGCTGTCCACTGCGGTCGCGAGAATTTTCCCAAATTCGCCGTTAATCGATGCAGCCACATTCCGACTGGCGGTGAAGTCGGCATCGCGCAGCATAAACGAGACAGTAGTCATCCGCGTCAAGTCAATCGAAGTGTCGTGCTCGACCGTGGCACCATTCGAGATTTGCGCAACCGTCGGATGATTCACCTGTTTTCCGTTGCCCGCCTGACCTCCGGCAGAATATCCGCCCAACGCCAGTGGACCTTGCGCGGCCGCGTAGACTTTCCCATCGGGACCTTGCATCGGAGTCATCAAGAGAATGCCACCCTCAAGACTCTTGGCATCGCCGATGGAGGACACGGTGACATCAATGGTTGTTCCGGGACGCGAGAATGGAGGTAATGTCGCGATGACGAAAACAGCGGCCACGTTGTTGACGCGCACAGCCGAAGGGGAAATCTGAACGCCCATCCGCTGCATCACGTTGGCAAGTGTCTGCGTGGTGAAGAAGGTCTGGCGGCGATCTCCGGTACCGTTCAGTCCGACGACCAATCCATACCCGATCAATGGATTGGAACGGATCCCGGAAACACTGGTGATGTCACGGATCAAGACACGGTCGTTCGGATTCTCCTTGGTGATGCGCGGCGGATCAGCCTGGGGGGGAGCCTGAGGGCTGGGGGGAGTATCCGCTGCGCTCGCCAGGATGCACGAGAGCAGGCACGCAACGAGAACAGGGACTCGTTGTCGAGAGGGGAAACCTAACGCTCGTGCTAAAAACTGAAAAGCCATTCCATAGTCCTTACGAAACGATTGGGCTGCCGCGTCACATCGGTGATTACGCCTTTACCTTTTAGTTCCACTTCCAGATCGGAAAGAGCGGTCGACTGAACGGTGTTATCTGGCCCGACATCTCCCGGACGCGCGATTCCACGAACGACCGCGGTTTCGCGCTCATGATTCAGCAATACTTCGCGCTGCGCTTCAACTACGAGATTTCCATTCGGAAGAACGGCGATCACCTGACCGGATAGGCTTGTCTGCAGTGTCGAATTGTTTGAGACTGATCCTTGTCCCTTTAGTTTTGTCCCCGAATTCGAAGCGTAGAGGGGATTCACGCCGGACGTCCCGACTCCGCCCGGCAGGCCCGTAATAGCCGAGGTCATGTTGTAAGCGCGTTGGGTGTCAGTCGTGCCAGTGGCGGTTGCCGTGGTTTGGTGCACGATGTGAATGATGATGGTGTCGTGAACGTGCGCGGCCTTGTAGTCGCCAGCCAGGTTGGTCAAGGCGCCGCCTGGTATCCAGAGACTGCCCGTGACGGCCTGGTCGGGCGGAGTGGACGACTGCGTAACGCGGGCCAGATATTCCTCGCGTAGTTGTTGCGCGTTCTTGACCACTTTGGCGCCAGTGTTACACGGGCACAGAAACACGAATGCGAGTGCTGCGGCGATTCCGACGATTTGAGCGCGAATCTTCATATCAGAATGTGGACTTCACGACTCCTTTGTCGATGACCTCAGCCGTCAAGATTTGCTTGGTTACGGGATTCTTAACGCGAACTTGACTACCGAGTACTCCGTTCTCGAGGCAAACGACCACTGTAGTGATGCGACTGGTTGCGCTCTGCAGGAATAGCGTGGCCCGCGTTCCCGTCCGGACCAACGGTGCGACCCGCCGTACGACCCCGGGTTTCACGTAGTCTTCATCATTTTGTAATCGCTTTGTGGGGAAGTTGTTTTCCGAGCCGTGGAGAATGACGAAAAATGGAACGCAGTCTCCGCTGTGTTCGCAACGCAATTGGACCCAGGCTGTCGAATCGTCCATCCGTCTCCAGTTCTCAACCCGAAGCTTGTGGGCGGAGGCGGATACCGGAACCGACGAAACGAATTCGACGTCGCTAGACTGAGCCGAAAGGCCAGACTTACGCAGCGCCTCGGCGACGCGTTCTGATCCAAGGACTTCAGATTTGTCGTTCAGCGCGGCCACCGGCGCAGAAATTCCAACCAGGACCGCGCTTGCCACAACGAGTTGTGAAATCCAAAGCCGCATGGGACTCTTCGCTACTCTTGACTCTTACCGCCCGAGATTGTTGAGTTGCTGCAACATCTGATCTGCTGCCTGCACTACGCGTGAGTTCGATTCGTAACCACGTTGCGACACGATCATCTGAATGAACTCGTCCACCACGCTCACGTTCGATTGTTCGAGAAAACCTTGCTGCAGTGACCCGAGGCCTTCTGCGCCGCCGGGGTTGCCAATGATGGGATCGCCGGAAGCGGCGGTCTGGAGAAACAGATTCTTGCCCACGCTATTCAGGCCACCGGGGTTGGGGAACATCGCCAACTGAATGGTGCCAACCTGCTGCGCGTTGGTCTGGCCGGGTTGAGTGACAGAAACGGTTCCGTCCTGACCAATCGTGATGGAAAGTGCGTCCGTCGGAACGGTGATCGCCGGCTCCAGCGGATTTCCATCTGCTGTGACGACGTTGCCTTGTGAGTCGGAGTGAAAAGCACCCGCGCGAGAGTAGGCCGTGCTGCCGTCTGGCAGGCGAACCTGGAAAAAACCAGCGCCCTGAATCGTGAGATCGAGCGGGTTTCCGGTTTGCGCAAATTCTCCCTGAGTCTGGATCATCTCCGACCCTTCCGGCCGTGATCCCAATCCGATTTGCAGGCCTGCCGCAACCGTGGTCTGCTGTGTTGCCGCGGCACCGGGCATGATCATGTTCTGGTAGATCATGTCGGAGAACTGCAAGCGGCGCCGGCGAAATCCGGATGTGCTCGCGTTTGCCAGGTTGTTGGCGATGTTATCGAGATTCAATTGTTGTGCAGTCATGCCGCTTGCTGCCGTATAAAGTGCCCGAAACATTCATTGCCTCCTCGGCGTGAGGTCTAACCGACGCGCGGAATGTCTTCGACCGCGGTGCGATTAAACTGCGCATCAAAAATTGTCAGAGCACGCTGCATCATTTCCATTGAGCGTTGAACCGTGATCAGATCCATGGCACCCATAACGGCATCTACGTTCGAAGCTTCGAGTGTTCCTTGCCGAACTTGTGTTTGCTTGGCTGCGCCGCCGGATCCATTCGGTGCGGAGTAGTAATTCTTGCCCACGCTTTGGATTTGTGTGCCCGAAGCAAATTCAACAACGTTGAGCCTGCCGGCGATTGCTCCGTTGACGGAGATCGTTCCGTCAGGGCCGATCGAGATCGGTCCGCCGCTCGGGATGCGAATTACTCCTTTTTCTCCGAGCACCGGATCACCGGACGAAGTAACGAGCTGGTCTTTGTTCAGATGGAACGAACCGTTGCGCGAATACATCGTGCCGTTGGCTGTCTGCACAGCGAAGAACCCAGGTCCTTCCAGAGCCATGTCCAAGTCATTGCCTGTCGTCTGCAGCCCACCTTGCGAGAGATCGAGACGGCTGCCTTCGAGCACCCCGTAATTGTTGGTAGCCAGATTTACTTCTGTCAGAGGATGTCCGGAGGCCGCGAGCGTCGCGCGGAACACACTATGCTGTCCGCGATAGCCGGCAGTGTTGGTGTTAGCCAAATTGTTTGCGACCAGTTCAAGAGACTGAGCCTGCGCCATCATCGCCGTACACGCCGCGTAGTAGCCGGGGTCCATGGAGACATTCCTCCTGCGGACTGAACTAAGCACGCGCGAGGCCGATGCCCATTTCAACGGGCAGGCCTTAACTTATTGAAAAACGGAGGTTGGGATTGGCTTTGTGAGACTTGGATGAGACCGCCACTCCCGGTTAGGGAGGGGCAACGCTGCCTATACGATCATAGTTCTAACTTGTCACTAGTTGTGCCGTCGTTAGTCCGCGAGCCCCACACGCCATTGGTCCAGGCTCTCCGAAAGCGTTCGCAATACTGATCCCCGCTCGGGGAGATGATTCCACGTTGGTTTTTCAGAAACGGTGTGAAGCCACCCTAACGGCAGACTCGCATTGGTAAGCTGGACTTCATCGACCCAGGCTCGAGCCGCGGCTACCCTGCGGACAATTGGAAAATGCTCGGTGGCGGCATAGGTGGGCTGGCTATGCCACCGAATGGCCTCGACGATGTAGTCCGGGAGGTTCCAGGGATCCACGCCCGCCATTGCATCCGGCAAACGGCATGGACATTCCCGGTTGAAACAGACCAGGCCGGGAAGGTCGTGCAGCAAACCAGCAAGATATGCTTGCTCAGGATCAATGTCGTCCAGAGTCGATGAGATGGTTTCCGCAGCCATGGCGGTTAGCCGTGAGCGCTTCAGACGCACGCGAATGGTCTGAATTTCCTTTTCGTCCCAAGAGCCGGCCCAAGAAGGAATGAACCTGATTGCCCGCTTGAGGTTCTCCATCCCCAGGTCCAATAAGCACTCATTCAAGGAATGCGAAGATGCTTTGCCCCGACTGCCAGTGAGTCGCATGATCTCGGCGACGAAGCCGGGGTCGTGCCGCAGGACGGAAACAACGCTCCTAAGATCTACGATCCGGTTCTGCAGAAGAATCTGCAGGCGGACCAAAGTGGAAGGCATTGCCGGGAACGGCGGTGCGTACTGGCAGGAGCCAAAGAAAGTCGGCTCTCTTTTCTGGGTTAACGCCAGTTCGCCGGCGGCGAACCATTGTGAGCCGGGATTTGTTTCGTCGCTCATGGGTCAAGGTATTCATCGGCCCTAACAGCGACTCACTTTAAGGTTGGTTTTAGGTACTCAAGTTCATGCTTGCTGAAAGCGGAAGAGTAGGTTCATGGGCTGCTTGCCGCCTAAAAGGAGCACCCACAAATGGCTGCCACAAATCCCAAACGTCGCTCGCTCGGCGCCAATCTGCCGGATGTAGCTGGAGGTGACTTGCGTGATTTCGCCGAGTTCGCAAAGCCGATCAAAAACCGCTTCACCTGATTGGGCCTGGGTCTTTAGCCATTGCAGCCGGCGGTGAAACTCACTCATTTTGACAAAGCAGGGTTCGACGGCGCATCCGAGCATCTGTTGCGCGGTGGAGAGCACGCCGTGGTCGGGACCATCGGCAAAACCGAGAAGCAACTTGCGTGAAGCCGAAGTGAAATGCAAGGGCATGATACGGTGAAGTTCGATCAGATAGATCGGCAGCGTGACCGGTAAATGATGAATTGCGGTGTTGGCAGGGAAAACTGGATAGCCCCACTGGGCGGCCAGAGCCGAGGCAACTTGATCTTCTTTTACGAACTTCATCTGCAGGAGGGCATCGCCGACGCGGATCCCCGCCGAACGATGCAGTTCGAGGGCAGCACTCAGTTGGTCGCGAGTTACCTCTCCACGGGAGAGCAACATTAGTCCCAGCGGAACACGGGCTTTTCTTGCGTTTCGAATTTGCACGCGGTTCGTGAGGAGTCCAGCGATGATCCGTTGCAGTCCGATTTCATAACACTGCAGGCTGCAGAACCACATCCCGGCGAGTTCGATCCCGTCGAGCTTCCGCGTCAGTACCTGGCGGACCGAGCGGCGCTGACAGTCGGGATTCTTGCACGCATTTACCAGGCTATCCAGTCTGCGTGAGGTCAGGCTGAATGTTTCCAGCAGACGATTGACCAGCGATGGAGTTCCGCGTGTTTCGGGTGTAAGCATGACTAACTCCTGTCCATCAATTCGGTGACTCGCAAGCCATAGTTTCCGTCCACGATCATGACTTCGCCGCGCGCCAAGATCTTGCTGCCCAGCACCAGTTCGACGGGTTCTTCGACGCGACGGTCCAGTTCAATGACGGAGCCTGGACCAAGTTCCGCCAGGTCTGCCAGTCGAATCTGATGTTGACCAAACCGAAGCGAGACTTCCAACATCGCGTCCATGACAAGATTGAGATTGTCACCGGATGACGAAGATTGTTTTTCAGAACGTGGGCTTGTGTGCGCATCTGGCTCGTGAACTTGGAGGTCGGGACTATACAGAACGTGTACTGTCACGCCCGGATTCTGCCCGGAGGAAGATTCCAGATGTAAGGTTTTCGCGGCTGTCCAGATGGGGGCCTGTGTCACCTTGATTTGTCCGACCAAAGCACCGTGGTGAGTCTGGAAATCCTTCAGCGCCAGGGTCATTGCCTGACGGAGCGCCTCGATGACTGCGTTGGCGGGTTCTATCGCAGGTCCCTCGGCTGACGCGTCCGGAGGGACCAGGGAACCTTCGAGAGATTGGACGTCCGCGGAAGACAGCGCCAACGCAATCTCGCCTGTGATCGTGCCTTCGAGCGTCGCTGTCAGCCATAGTTCCTCGGAATTCGGATCCTCGGCCGCCATCTCTTTGGATGTGATCTGCTGTTCACTTCCCACCAACCGGCTTAGAGCGTTAGACCATTGTTTGGTGAAGCAATCCAGCAGGTCGGTGATCGCGCGTTCGACTGTCAGTTGATTTACGGGCATTGTGATTTCTCTTCGTTGAGCTTGGATTCTGTTACTGGTCCTTCAATCCGGGCGGCGCGGCGCAGATTGTTCCTGGCTGGCGAAGCCTGGAATACTTCTCTCCCAGCAACCTTCACCGTCGCGCACTGGCCCACTCGAACCGGCAGCGGGAGGATCGAATTTGTGGTCAGGCCCGACAGTACACGCACGGGCACTCGCAGAGTTGGCCATACGAGTTCAGCAAGAACGGAAATCTCGTTTAGGCTGTCGGCGCAATTCTTACCGAGGGTTGGGCCTGATCCGCTGTCACTTTTCTCCGAACGAATATCGAGCGCGTCCACCACGAGTTTCGTGAGAGGAGAGGGAAGTAGAACGCTGATTACGCCGCTGGCCTCTCCCAGTTTGATATTCAACGGGAGGATCAGAACTTTTGAGGATCCGGGCAGAACATAGCGCGCCGCTTTTCCGAAAACTGCATCGGGGCGGAGTCGCAGTTGTTCGTCGCGCCAGAATAGCTGCAGCTCATGGCTGACGGTGCGACTGGTATCCGAAAGTACACGCGTGTCAATCTCGCTCAGTTCAGCGCGCTCACACGGAGTCTCGGCGGTTCCCCCGAGCAAGATTTCGAGAATTGGGAACACAACCGTAGTGTCCATGTGAATCAGTACCGGGGACGGTTGCGACTCTAACCGGAAACAACCAAGAAAGAAGTTCGGAGCCAGGGCGGATTCGAATTCGCCGTAAGTGGTCTCACGCGCCTCTCCTACTTCAATTTCAACCGTTGTGCTCAGGCTAATTCCGAGCGACCGTGCCAGCGTTCGACACAAAGGCTGATGGAGTTGGCCTATCTTCCGAACAATGTCCTCCGCTAGCCCAGACGTGCGTCGGTAGTCCCAACGCTCTACCGAGCGAAACGGTGCCTTCGAGCCAGAAGACGTCTTCGATGTTTGTTGCTGCATTTCTGCGTCTGTATTCACGGTTGTCCTCTGGTTGCCTTTCCTACACTCCAGCGACGAATGAGCGAACCCCTTCGATCTCTTTGCGTTCCAGGTTTTCACGAAGTTTTGCGAGCGCGGCCGAATGAATTTGCGAGACCCTGGATTGCCGAACCTCCAGCACATCCGCGATTTCCTGCATCGTCAACTGCTCGACGTAGTACAACGAAATGACTTGCTGTTCTCGTTCCGAAAGACTCGTGATCGCCTGCGCGAGTTGTTGCTGCATCTCTGCTCGCAGGCATTGATGGAACGGGTTGTCTTCGGGATCGCCCAACGCGGATTCGATCAGGTCGTGGGTTTCCGTGCGATCCGTTCCGAGAGTCGTCTGGTGGCCCACCGCTTCGAGGCCATCGAGTGTACGCGTCAGTTTGCGCAGCGCTGCAAGGGCGACCCCCAGTTCCTCAGCGATCTCGTCCTCGCCCGGCTGGCGGCCCAAACGTGCCCGGAGTTTGGTGACCGCCTCATCCATGCGGCGGCCTTTGTCGCGCAGTCGTCGCGAGGCGCGGTCAAGTTCGCGGAGGCTATCGATGATGGCTCCCCGAATACGAAATTGCGCGTACGACTTGAACTGGACGTTCTTGCTCGGATCGAATTTCCGTGTCGCCTCGATCAAGCCGAGAACGCCGGCGCTGACAAGATCGTCGAAGGGAACGAATTGCGGCAGACGTTCATGAATTCGACGCGCGATAAAGTTCACTTCGGGCAGTTGACTGAGAACGAGTTGATCACGCTCTTCCGTGTTCTGCAGGTTCTGGGCGTATGACTTTTCCGGCGGTGTCATTGCTTTTCCTCACAATTCCAACTTTGTCGGCTCCTCAACGCAGCACCCCCACCGCTTGGATTGCAGTAGTGGGTGGAATCTCCGTTGGGGCTAGTACCACGATTCTGGGCAAAAACGGTTCCAGGATTCGACGCAAATAAAAACGAGCGGGGGAGGAGCACAACAAAACTGGGGGCGCCTGGGTAACCTGATCTCCCATAAGGGTTCGAAGACCTTCCAACACGCGACGCACAATCGATGTCTGCGATCCACCGGCAGGGCCGGGCGCGCCACTGACAGCGCGAGTGCACTCTTCCTCGATCGCGCCATCGATCGTGACAACCTTGAGTTCGCCGCGCGTGTCCAGGTGAGGGCGCACCAGCGCTCGTCCTAGGGCATTACGCACAGCCTCGACTTGGAGAACAGGATTCTTGGTTACGGCTGCGGTTTCGACGAGCGTCTCGAGGATGCTTCCGAGATCGCGGATTGAAACCTGTTCGCGCAGCAACTGCTGGAGAATTTTCTGCACTTCGCCCAAGGTCATGAGCTTCGGCACAAGTTCCTCGATCAGCTTCGGATGGCTCTCGCTCATCTGATCGAGAAGCCGTTTGACTTCCTGGCGTGTGAGAAGTTCATGGGCGTTCTGGCGGACGATCTCGCTCAGATGGGTGCTGAGAGCGGTGGTGGGGTCAACCACCGTATAACCGAGCGACAACGCCTTGGCTTCCATTTCTCGTGAAATCCACCGGGCCGGGACATTGAATGCTGGTTCCCGCGTGTCGTGGCCGGGGATGGCAGGGATCGCGGTGTCGGAACTGATTGCTAGCAGGCAGTCGCGCCGAATTTCCCAGCGCGCGATCTCTACGCCCCGTAGAAAAATAACGTACTCGTTTTCGCGCAACGAGAGGTTGTCGGTAATGTGGAGCGGCGGAACCAGGAAACCGATCTGTTTTGCCAGATGCTTCCGGAGCGCGCGGATCTTTGGCAGTAGTTGTCCGTTTTGCTTCTCGTCGGCGAGTGGGACAAGCCCAAAACCCACTTCGAGTGCCAGTTCATCAAGTTTGAGAGATGGATCAGCGCCGTCCGTCAGCTTGGCGGGAGCGCCAGCTTTGCCCGCTGCTGGCTGCAGCGCTTTGGTGTCCTTCGTTTCTTCTTTAATACGGCGTGCGAAGAAAACCAGTGTCGCTGCTGACAAGACGAACGCCAGCTTCGGAAGACCGGGTACAAGCGCCAAAGCCAGCATGGAGCCCGCGGCGAGCCACAATGGCCGGCGCTTGCCAAAGAGTTGCCGCTGAACGTCGGTGCCCAAACTCGAATCAGACGAAGCGCGAGTCAGCACCATGGCGCCAGCGACCGAGACGAGCAGAGATGGAATGATGCTGACCAGGCCGTTCCCAACAGTCAGAACCGTATAAGTCCGCAGTGCCTCCTGAAACCCCAGACCTTGCTGGAACACGCCGATCAGGAAGCCGGCGAGAATATTGATGACGGTAATGAGAATGGTGGCGAGCGAATCTCTCTGGTTGAAACGCGCAGCGCCGTCCATCGCGCCATAGAATTCGGCCTCGTGGGCGATCTGCTCGCGGCGGGAACGCGCCTGGTGCTCATCAATTAGGCCTGCATTCAGGTCGGCGTCGATTGCCATCTGTTTGCCAGGCATCGCGTCCAAGGTGAAGCGCGCCGTAACTTCGGCCGTGCGCACCGCACCGTGACTCACGACCAGGTACTGAATTGCGATGAGAGCGAGGAAGAGAACGAAGCCGACGACGTAGTTACCGCCGACTACGAACTGCCCGAACGCGGCAATCACCTGTCCCGCGGCTTCGGCCCCCTGACCTCCGTTCAACAGGATTCTGCGGCTCGATGCCAGGTCGAGCGATAGCCGGAACAGTGTAAGAAGCAGGAGCAGGCTGGGGAAAACCGAAAACTGGACTGGCTTCAGGATTTGCACTGCGGCCAGTAGCACCAATACAGAGGCTGTAATGCTGAGGGTCAGGAACAGATCGAGCGCGAAGGCCGGCAACGGCACCAGCATCACGAAGACCATGGTGATGGTGGCGGCTGGGAGTGCCCAGTCCACCCCACCATTCTTGATCTCCGTTAGGAGGTTGGTTTTAGCAGCCTTCTTCATTCACGTTCCTCGCTATCCTTTCGGTGTTCCTGGCTGCCGGACTCTAGCCTGGGCGCGATAGACCGCCGCCAGGATTTCGGCAACCGCTGTGTAGAGCTTTGCTGGAATTTCCCGTCCGACTGGCGTTACGCGATAAAGCAGTTGCGCCAGTGGTGGATTTTCGACAATCGGAATCTCGTGCCAACGAGCAACTTCTTTAATCTGTTGCGCCAGTAAGTCGCGGCCTTTCGCGACCACGATTGGGGCAGGCATCGCTAATTCGTAACGCACGGCGATCGCAAAGTGAGTCGGGTTAGCGATGACAACCGTGGCCGTTTGAGTATCTTTAAGCATTTGCTGGCGCCGGACCCGGCGTTGCAGTTGGCGGATCCGCGACTTAATCTGCGGGTTACCTTCCGTTTCCTTGAACTCCTGCCGCAGTTCGTCTTTACTCATGCGCAGGTCGCTTTCGTTCTTGCGCCAGACGAGCAGGTAATCCACCGCGGCCCAAGTCAACAGAACCAGCAGGGACTTCCACGTGATTTCGAACGCAAGACTAAAAGTGAGTTTCAGGAATGATGCGAAGCCGATTTCCGAGGCTGAAATGATGAAGGGCCATTCTCGGATAATCGCGCCTGCGGCCAGGTAGATGATTGCTCCAAAGGGCAGCAGAGACTTCAGAAGCGAACTTAAGCCAGTCGGCGAAAACAGTTGCTTCAACTTCGAAGCGGGGTTCAGGCGTTCGAAATTGGGAGTGAAAGCCTCAGTGGCGAAAACGAACCCACCCTGCGCAAGACTGCTGGCGATGGCGATTGTCATCGCGCCGAGCATTGCCGGCACGGTCCAGCGCGCAAACAAAAAGATAGTGCTAACGAAAATGTGGCTGGTCGGCTCAATCCCGGTTTGTGCGGATTCCACCGAGGCACGTAGCAGACCACGCCAGTTATAAGCAATGTGACTGGCTTGCCATGCGATCATGCCGAACGCAGTAGCCGTGGCCAGGACACTCGGCAGTTCGCGCGTGCGAACCACCTGCCCTTTCTCACGGGCTTTTTGCCGTCGTCGCGGTGTCGGTTTCTCTGTCTTGTTCGACATGATCGTTACCTGGCCACCTGCAAAAGTTGTTCCGTCAGAGCGGTCGTTCTCTGGAACAATCCAGCAAATACGTGCGGCCAATAGGGAAGGGCTGCCGCTAACAACAGAACCGAAAGCATTGCCTTCACTGCGGGTCCGAGAAACAGAATCGGCATCTGGGGCGCGGCTTTGCTGAGAAGCCCGAGCAGCAGATCAGCAGCAATCGTAGCGGTCAACACCGGAGCCGCTATTTGAATGCCGATGGGCAGGATCGTGGCAACCGCATGAATCACGGTTGTTGTGAATGCTGCTCCAAAATTGGCCTGGCCTGGCACCAGCGTCTCGAAGCTCTGCGCTACGATCCTCAAAATCCAATGGTGAACATCCAGTGCCAGGAAGATCAGGAGCGCGATCATTTCGGTGAAGACGGAAACGACGGTCGTATCAACCTGTGTTTGCGGGTCGAGAATATTGACCAGCGAATAGCCCATCTGGATGCTCATGACGTGGCCCGCGACTTGAACTCCCTCAAACACCAGGTTGGTAGCGATTCCCATAGCCGCCCCCAGGAGAAGTTCGCTGCCTAGTAACCACGGCCAGGATGAGGGTGCCACCGCGTGAATTCGCACCGACACCACGGGATAAAGCACAGCCGTGATCGCAACCACCAACGCAGCCTTGATGCGGATCGGCACCGCTCCGTGCCCAAAGAACGGCACGAAGAGCATGAGCCCGGAGATGCGGGCTCCGATCATCAGTAGTGCACCGAGCAGGTTGGCGAGAGAGATTTCCATTGGCCTATCGCGAGTAGTTCCCCAGGTTGGTAAGAATGTCGATGGTGAAATGAGAAATCTCTTTCCACATCCAGGGCATCATGATGAAGCCGGCGGTCGCGGAGGCGAGCAGCCGCGGAACCGTTGCGATCGTGGAGTCCTGAAGGGAAGTGAGAACCTGCACAATATTGATGAGCAGGCTGACCACGAGCGCGACTCCAAGAATGGGTCCGCCGAGGCGGAAGACTTCCAGCAACGTTCTCTGGCCGAGTTGGACGATCTGTTCTGTAGGCATAGCTTTATACGAAATTCTTCATCAAAGATCCGATGACCAGATTCCAGCCATCGACCATCACAAAAAGCAGTAGCTTCACCGGCGTCGAGATCACAACCGGCGGCAACTGAAACATGCCGATCGAAGTCGTGATGGACGCTACGACCATGTCGACGATTAAGAAAGGCAGAAACAGGATGGCGCCGATCTGAAACCCGGTTCTAAGTTCGGAAATGATGTAGGCCGGCACCAGAACCCGCATGGAAAGATCTTTTGGGTCGTGTGGTCGCGCTTCTTTTGTCAGCTCAACGAACAGGGCGAGATCCTTTTCCCGTACGAATCGCACCATGAAATCGTGGATCGGTAACTCAGCCCGAGTCAGCGCCAGGGTGGATGAGATCCTTCCTTGCTGAAATGGCTCGACCGAGTTGTGCATGATGGACGCGCCAACCGGCTGCATCAGGAAGAACGTAAGAATCAGAGCCAGGCCAATCAGGGTCTGGTTTGAGGGCGTCGTCTGCAAACCGAGGGCTTGCCGCAGAAAATGAAATACGACCAGCAATCGTGCAAAGGGTGTGACACAGAGAAGGATTGACGGGATCAGCGTCAGAAACGTCAGCAGGATTGCGATGTTTAATGCAGAGTTGTTTCCCAGCCCGACGATTTTGATTTCTCCGGGGCGTACCGAGGAAGCCGGCACAGCGGCAGGCGCGGGTTTCGCCGGTTCAGCGGGGCGTGTTGCCTCGGTTGCCTGTGTGGCCGCGGTGGGCTCAGACTCCGCTTCGATAACGGCATGCGCCTGGGCCCCGAATATGAGGGCGCAAGCGCACACCGTCGTGATGGACCAGGGGGAGAAAATCATGAGCGCAGCATTACCTCATCAGCCTTTTGTTGCAGAACGGTTGAGAATTTGTCTGCCTCGTTCAGTTTCGCCAGCAGAGAGACATTGGCAGAGGATCCACCCAATAGAAAATTTTGAGCATCCACCCGAACGATAGCCACGAAGCGCTTATCTCCCAGAGACACGCTCTCGCAGACGCGCATGCGCTTCTTGCCCGCCTGTCCTGTCATGACGGCGAGCAAGCCTTGCCATATTTTTTGAAGCACATTGGGGCGGGAGGTGGCTGGCTTGTGAAGAAGTGACGGCAGTTTGTCCACCGTTTTCGGGTTTGATCGTTTTGGAGCGCGTGGGATCGCCGGCCTCGGAGCCGGCACCAACAATGGCGTCTGTGTTCCGGGGAGCAAACAGCCCAAGCCAGTCCACGTCTCGGTCACGGTCGGCGCAGGTTGTTCTTTACAGCTCCGCTTTCGCGATCTCGTGGCTATGCGGATAGGTCGGGATACTTCGTCGTCGCGAACATCGAGGATCATGTCAACTCCGTGAGTCTTGCTGCCAGTTGATTGCTTGAGACTTCCAAATGCGCTGAGGCTACACGCTTTCCATTCGCCAGGAGAGGGATGCTGCCAGCCATCGGAGATGAGGCCTGGACTACCGTTCCGACGCGAAGCGAAAGCAGATCCCGTACTTTGAAGTTCAAAAGAGGACTCTCCAACGCCACCTCGATCGGAAGCCATCCGAACTGCGAAATCGGACTGGCAGCAACTGGCCTCTCCGTCGCCGGCGCTTGTCCTTCGGCTGCGTCCATTGCGAGTTCAGCGCTATTTCCCATGGGCTATCGCTGCACCAGAAAATCAGTGAAGTAAACTTCGCGAACGGCCAGATCTGGAACTCTCTGCTGCAGCGCGACCAGAATCTGTTCCTTGAGCTTGCGTTTGCCTTCGACCGTCGTCACGTCCTGAAGCTTGGTGGCCATCAGAACATTCAAAATCGTGTCGCGCACAACTGCGGTTGGCAGAGTCGTTCCACCGCTTTCTTTGGGGTCGCGGTCCAACCCGAGATCGATGCCGACGCGCAGGTAGGCTCGCTGGTCAGGGTCGTCGATGTTGAGTGTGAACGTCTCCAGATGAAGGACGGCAGCCAGACTTGATTTCGGGGAGGTCTGTCCCGCTTGGGCCTGCATGGAAACGTGCCGCTCCCAGAAGAAAATGCCCACAGCGACGATGACCAGACCAATCAGGATCATCGGCCACTGGGACTTCTTCGACTTGGGCGAATTCGTTTCTGTTTGAGTCATGAGAGACAGTCCGTTGCGAAACAACACAGGTGCAAGTTCGCTGCCGACCGAAGGCCCCGAAAACTGCGGTAATGAAGCCGTGCGGGAGGAACCGCGAACTGCTACCGCGACAAGGGCTTGGCGGGAACGAAGGAATCGGACTCGATTGTGTCCGAGGAGGGAGCGGACCGGGAGATTAGAACCGGGATAGAGAGGCCGCGGTCCCGGTTGCCGCGTTGGCGATGCTTCCGGGACCGCTTCTCATTCAGAGTTAAATAAGCTGCAGATTAACGCTTCAGGTTGATCGTGTCCTGTGTGACTTCGTCGAAGGTGGTGATAACACGAGCGGCAGCCTGGAAACCCCGCTGGGTGATAATCAGCTTCGAAAACTCCTGGGCGATGTCCACGTTGGACTGCTCGAGCGCGCCGCCGGTCAGGGTGCCTCTGCCACCGGTGCCGGCGGTCCCGATGACGGGCGCGCCGGAAGTAAGAGTTGCGCCGTAAAGGTTGCCTCCCAACCTCTGCAGTCCTTGTACGTTCGCGAAGTTGGAAAGTGCGACTTGCGCAATAGCGGCAGTCTGACCGTTGCTAAATGTGCCTTGGATCGTTCCGTCGCCGCCCACACTGAAGCCAAGGAGGGTACCGGCTCCGAAGCCATCCTGGTAGGTCGCAGAATTGGCGCTCGGCGTCGAATACTGGCTGATTAACGGACTGTTTTGCTTATCGTAGAGATTCCAGGTGATGTTCAGAGCTCCCGCGCCGCTTGCCAGATTGTTGATCGCAATTCCTGTGACGTTGCCGGCTGGTGTCGTAAGGACACCATTGGAGTCGAACGCAAGGCTTCCCGTGGCGACGGAAACGGGGTTCCCAGTCTGGCCAACATCGGCAGCCGGGATACTGATGTCGTACGACCACGCGTTTGCCGCCGTCTTCGTGAAGGTGTAGGTGAGTACGTGCGACACTCCAAGTGAATCATAGACTTTCATTGGTGTCGCAAAAGTCGTACCGACTGCGGCAGAGGCATCCAGGTTGGCGCTGAGTTGCATCGACGTCGTAGCGTTCGGAGGACTCATCTGGCCTTGTCCCAGTTGAATCGGAGCCAGAGACTGTCCGGGGGTAATGACTCCGTTGACGGCCGGGTATCCCATGACGAAATCTCCACTGCTCGTAATGAGCTGACCCTGTTGATTCACGCCGAAGTGGCCGTCGCGCGTGAAGTCTGTGCTGCCATCACCTTTCTGTATGACGAAAAAACCGTTGCCCGTGATCGCGACATCTGTGCCTACCCCTGTCTGGGTGATTGCGCCGTTATTAAAGTTACTGGAGACGGCGCTCATCGTGGTTCCCGAACCCATCTGGATTGGGCCCGACCCGTTGGTTCCGATGGTCTGATAGAACAAGTCCTGGAAGGAAGTTTGTTCGTCTTTGAAACCAGTCGTATTGAGGTTAGACAAATTGTTGGAAATGACCGACAGCGCATTGCTGGCCGCTTCCAGTCCAGTCAGAGGTATCGAAAACATCGGCATGGTATTTCTCCTGTGGAGCTTGAATTCGTTATTTCTTCGAACTTGGCGGTACGGTTGAGCCTTGCAGAATCTGGTGAATCGAAATCAACTGATCGAGCTGGTTCATGGCGACGATCTGCTGCGTCATCTGGTTCGGATCCAGCGGCGACGTCGGATCTTGTGATTTGAGTTCCGTCACTAGAATCTTGAGGAACGTTCCGGTGGTATCTCCGGAAATGCTGGACGTCGAAGTGCTTGTCCCGGTTTGAGCACTGTTAGCGGCTGCCGACACTGGGAATTGAACGTTCATAAACTCCTCCTGCAAACTAAATTCGGATGCTAAGTCCCTCATCTATGCTCGGGACTTCCGGTACTGAAACTTTGGTTGATTCTTTTTCCGTGGTTCGGGCTTCTTGTGTCCGCGGTGACTCTGTCGGTTGCTGTCTATGCGACTGCCGATCGTCCCCCATCTGCATGGCAGCTGGTTGCTCCAGCACGGTGATCTTCGGATGGGAATAGTCGAGTTCGCTCAGGTTCTTCTGTAGGCCGGGAAGTTCCGCGCGGAGCGCATGACCCATCTCGCTGCGATCCACGAATATCCTCGCCGACATTTCGTGGGGACTGAATTGGGTACGGATCTCGACGCGACCGAATTCCCCTGTGCGCATTCCGAAATTCAATTCCGATTGTCGTATGCGATCCACCAGGCTGGCGTTAGAGAGCCCGGGCATTACGGGGGCTGTCTCGGGATTAGGCTGATTCGGTAAACGAGCGGGCGCCGCTTGCTGTGTCCCGCCTGTAGACGTTGGCACTTCCCCCGTTCCGCTCCCGCTGTCTCGAGTCAGAAGGTTTCCGGATCGCGTAGTACCGGACTGCTCCCCGTCGGAGGTCGCTGTGGGAGGGCCGGACACCACGTTCAGAGCTGCGTTCGGGTCGTCAGCTTGTGTCTCGGAATCGGCCGTTGTCTGTGTTGGCTTGGAAGTGGCCAAGGGCTTTGGCGTCTCGATGTCTGCATGATTGGTGTTACCGGTCGAAATTTCCGGCAAGACGCTCATATTCTTCTGTACTCTCTGCGAAGTCGCCTGCCCGGACTTCATGCCCACGTTGTTCGTTCGGAGTCCAGTTTCTAGTTGGCGCGCCATGACCGCCTTGGCCAGCGTGTGCAGTTCAACCTCTGGTACGGCATTCGACGTCTTCACGTCCTGCTTCCCGCCATCGTTCGCAGAGTTCGCAACCTGGTTTGGTGTATTCGCATCTTGCGCCTGCGCGGTCTTCCCCGAATCTTCCTTCTTTGCGGCGGGCGGAGCCTGAAGCTTCGTTTCCGCAGAGATTTGGCTATCGGCGGGCTTCACAAGATCAGGATGATGTTGGATCTTTGTCTCCGGCGCGCTCGGGACAAAGGAGAATGTGGTTCCGACCGTCGCCGATGGGATTGGGTCGGTCGATGATGTCGGATTACCTTCAGGTGAAGAGACGGGGCGTGCCGCCGCTTCCTTTTGTTTGCCCGTAACCGGGACCGGAACGGTCGTTGCCGAAATGCCAATCACTTGACTGACAGTCGGCGCGGGGGCGGGCGAGGGCGAGGGCGCGGGAGCGGTGAGATTCGCGACTACCGGCGAGACCAGAATACTTGCCGGCGTAGGTTGAGGGGAAACAGCCTTCTGGTTAGCAGTGTCACTTGGAGTGGCAGCGTCTACCGCGGACGGAATCGTCGCAGGGTTGACGATGGGGGAGGGCACCGGCACCGCCGGAACAATCAGAGCGGCCAGGGCAGCGATCTGCCCATCACCAGCAGTTTTCGAATCTGCGCCCGGCGCTCCTGCGGACTTGTCTTTTTCCTGACCAGATCTCTTTGTACTTACGGGAGCGGTCTGAACCTTTTCCGAGTTCGGCTTTGTCGTCTCCGGCTTCGACGGTTCCGCGAGCGAGGAAAACAGATCCTTAAAATGAACCTTCGCCCCCGCTGGAGAGGAGCTTTTCCCCGGCGAGGGCGGTGTTGCATTCGATATCACGTTCACAAGGTTCATGTCGATTCCTGCGATACCTTCGTGTATGCAAGCTGCATGCCACGGAATCTCTTCCGGGAATTCGTTCCAGTCTGGAATGCAATCACTGAAAACTAAAGCTTTGCGAGAGATTTGCCGATAAGGGGGGCGAGATCGAGAAGGTCTAGAAAGCCATCAGGCAACGTTTGCCCAGTTGCCGGTAGGCAAGTGTTGCCTATTTCCGCCGGAGCCGGCGCAGTAAGAACAGATCATCCCGCGACTTTTGCTCTTGCAAGAGCTCCAGCCGCCGATACTTCTCCAACCCCTGACTCCGAAGTTCGGAGACGATTTCCCGTTGTTGCCTGACAGCCCGATAGCGGGCCATCTGCTGTTTGAGCTTTTCCTGCACATCCGCAATCAGACGGAGCAGTTCTTCGCGCTGACGCTCGGCGTGCTGACGTTCTTCGATGAGTACATGGACATGGATTCCGATTGTGCTTTCGATCAATTGTTCTTCGTAGCGTCGGCGCCAGCTTTGCTTCTGTTCGTCCAGACGCGCCAGTTGCAATTGCAGCTCGTGAAGGCGGTTGTAGCATTGTTCCAATATCAACTGCTCTTTGCGCTCCAGACTTTCCCGGACGCGCAGAACCGCGGCAAGTGGAAATCGAAACGCCATAACTAGGAAGGAAGCGCCATGAACTTGGCGAGCGTGTCAGCTGGCGAGCAGGTCTCGCTGCGATTCTGCTGGAGAAAATTGTTTATTGCCGGCAAAGAACTAATGGCGCGGTCCAGCAATGGATCGGACCCGGAGTTGTACGCGCCGATGCGAATCAGATCCTCGGAGCGTGCGTAGGCGCTGAGGAGTGAGCGCAACGTCCTTACCTTCTCCATCTGTGAAGCGCTGCACACATTCGGCATCAGACGGCTCAGGCTGTCGAGCACCGAAATCGGCGGATAATGGCCGCGTGAACTCAGCGTACGATCGAGCACGATGTGTCCATCCAGGAGGGAACGCACTGTATCGACGAGAGGATCCTGTTGATCGTCGCCTTCCATGAGCACGGTGTAGAAAGCCGTGATACTGCCAGTCGAGTAATTTCCGGCCCGTTCCACCAATCGCGACAACATTGAGAGAACCGAAGGTGTGTAGCCCTTGGTCGTGGGAGGCTCTCCGGCTGCCAATCCGATTTCGCGCTGTGCCATCGCAAATCGAGTCAGCGAATCGACGACGAGCAGGACGTTCTTACCTTTATTACAGAAATATTCCGCTACCGTAGTGGCCGCGAGAGCCGCGCGAATTCGCAGGAGTGGCGACTGGTCCGAGGTGGAGACCACGACAACTGAGCGTCTCCGGCCTTCTTCCCCGAGAGCATCTTCCAGAAATTCCTGCACCTCGCGACCGCGCTCTCCGACCAGCGCGAGAACTGTCATATCCGCCGCGGTGCCACGAGCCATCATGCCGAGCAGCGTGCTCTTGCCGACGCCGCTCCCACCGAAGATCCCGATACGCTGGCCGCGCCCGCAGGTTAGGAACGAGTCGATCGAGCGAATGCCGCATCCGATCGGTTGACGAATCGGCACTCTTTCGAGCGGGAGAGGAGCTGCACCGTCAAGCGCCATTCTGGTCGCCGCGCGATACTCGCCCGCCGAGTCAAGCGGAGTGCCGGTCGCGTCAATCACTCGCCCCAGAAGTTCAGGACCTACGCGAAGCGCTGGAGTTCCGCCCCATGTCACAATCCGATCGCCCAATCGAATTCCGGCCGGACGTTCCAACGGCATGGAAAGCACCGTCGAATCGCGGAATCCGACGATCTCACCCTGCATGCGGACCTCATTGGAAGTCACAATCTCGCAGGTCTCGCCAACAGAACAGAATGGGCCGGCCGACTCGACGATGTTTCCCACCACTTGCGTTACGCGCCCTGTCCACCGGGTCGCAGAACAAGCTTTTACCCAGTTCACATAGGGCGACAGGGATGCGCGGCTCATTTGGGGTCAGGCCTCTGGGCAAGCAGGTCAAAAAGACCGTTCTCAATTTCCTGTAGTTGCGTGTTGATTCCGAGTTCAGTAGAGCCAAGATCTGTCTCCAGCAGACAGCCGTGAGGTTGAACCGCGGAGTCTTCGATGACCTCTGGCAGGCTGGACTGCTCCATATGCTGCGCAAAATATTGGCGCCAGCTGGACGCTTCTTCCGGTCGAACGCGAACTGTGGCGCGAGTATTCTTGTGGAACTTGTCCAGCGCCACTCGGACCAGGGCGGCTACCAGCATCGGATCAACTTGTGCCTCACGATGTAGAATTTTCGAGGCCACCGTCAGCGCCAACTTGACCACTTCCACTTCAATCCGCGCGTAATAGTCAGCTTTCTCAACGTCAAACTTCTTTAGAGCTTCATCAAGCCGCGACCGCTCTTCCAAAACTGCTTTCGTGGCCGACTCCTGGGCGAGTCGTTTCCCTTCATTGATTCCTTCGGCCCGAGCTCGAATCAGTTGGTCGGCAATCAGATCGCTCGAGACGGGCGCTTGTGATTGCCCATGAGCCACGGGATCCGCGGACGCGACAGGGCGCGCGTCGTGCTTCGTTCGAACATCGGGATACTCAAAGACTCTCATGATTGTTCTTGTGTATCCGCTCCTCACACGACAAATTCGTCATCGCCATCAACGCGGAGCACCAGTTTTCCTTCCGCCTCGAGTTGACGCGCAACCGCAATGGCCTCTTCCTGTGCCTTGGTAACTTCGCGGGCGCGAGTCGGGCCTAATGCCTCAATATCTTCTCGAATCATTTGCGCTGCGCGAGAGGACATCCCTTTCAGAATGTGATTCGTAACCTCGACGCTAGCTCCCTTCAGTGCAAGAGCCAGAGTCTTCTTGTCGAGGGCAGCGTGCCATTCGCGCAACGAAGTCTCAGGAACCGTCAACAGGTCTTCAAACGTAAACATCAGATTGCGAATGCCGATCGCCAGGTTGGGCTGGGCTTGTTCCAGAGCCTCCAGAAGTGGCGTTGCGCGCGATGTGTGGAGACGGGTCATGATGTCGGCCGCACTCTGAAGTCCCGGGAATTTCTGGCGTTCCTGGTCGCCAAAGCTCCGCAGCTTCTGCTGCAAAATCGACGCGACCGCAACCGCCATCTCCGGAGAAAACTGCTTCAACTCAGCGACGCGCTTGACTACGTCGGCGGCGATTTCATCGGGCAGCCTGGATAAGACGGCGGAAGCCTGTTCCGGTTCCAGTTGAGTCAGAATCAACGCGGTAGTTTGAGGATGCTCTTCCTGCAATAGCATCGCCAATAACTTGGGTTCGGCCATGCGCAAGCCCTCGAGCTGAACCGATGTGCGTTTGTTGAGGGCTGGGACGCGAGTCAACACCTGATGTCCGTTTTCTTCTCCAAATGCTCGGAGAACGACGTGGCGGGCGTAGTCTCCACCCGCTGAAACAGGAGCAGGCGCGTCGCCAATGTCGGTTATTTCTTGTAAGACCTGGCGCGCGACTTCCGGTTGAACTGGTTCAAGGATCGCGAGTTCACCGGCGACAGCCTCAACCTCGCGTTCCGTGAGTTGGCGAAGAACAAGACTTGCAGCCTCTTCTCCCAGTGCGGCCAACAGAATTGCCACCTTGCGAGGACCCGTGAGCGCTGATTGTGCATGCGCCGCCATTACGATTTGCCCTCACTCAGCAGTGACTTCACCAGTTGCCCCGCAGCCGCTGGCTCAGCCTTCACTCTGTCGACCAACTTCTGTCGCAACAACAGGGCGTGCTCGCTCGCTGGAAGTTTCGCATTTTCCTGACTAGCCTGAGCTTTGGCCAGCAGGCTTGCGCCGGCATCCTTGAGCGCCAGTACCACCTGCTTCTTTACCGGGCGCAATATGAAGAAGTAGGCCAGCACGAACAATAGGGCCAGGAGTCCATAGCGGATGGCGGTCGACCAATCCGTGACGATGACGCGTACCTTTTGCGCCGTTGTCGGCTTGGTTGGCGCGTCGATCTCGGGCTGGCGGAACGTCAGATTCTGCACCGCAAGAACATCGCCACGCGTCGTGTCCAGTCCGACTGCCGCGCTGGCGAGTTGTTCGATTTGCTTCAGTTCGTCGGCAGTGCGTTTCCTGCGATTCTCGGTGCGCTTGCCATTTACCTGAGAGACATCAATCGCATCGTCAACCACGACAGCGGCTGAGATGCGGCGTACACGGCCGGAAGGCTGGAGCACATGGCGAACGACTTTGCTGACCGCGTAGGAGTTGGATTCCGAATGCGTGCTCTGAGTGTTCTGTCCGGCGGGCGCGGCTGACTTCGGCGAAGTGCTGGCACCCGGAACGTTACTCGATGTGCCAGGAATTCCCGCGTCTGCGGTGCCACCCATCTGTTCGTCGGAGCGTTGCGTGGAAACGGCGACCACTGCCTTGGGATCGTAAGTCTCCTGACTCTCTTCAGCACTGGTGGGGTCGTACTCAACATTGACATTCGCGCGAACGCTATCTGGGCCGACCACCGGCCCCAACGTGTTTAGAATCTTGGCCGCGAGGTCTGTCTCCATGCTTCCCGCCAGGGAATTGGAGTCGTGTTCGCCGGGCAGTGCCGGACGTCCTTCATTGGCATCAATGATGGCAACATTCTCCGGTGGGAGTTTGTCCACAGCGCCGGAAATCAGACGCGAGATTGCCATTTGCATGTCAGGGGTGATGTGGCCTGATTTCAGGTTCAGGATCACCGATGCTTTTCCCGATCGCTCGCGATCCGCGAACAGCGAGTCCGTCGCCATCACCAGGTGAACCCGCACGCTATCCACATTCTTGAGTTTCTGAATCGTGCGCTCCAGTTCGCCTTCCAGCGCACGTTGATAGTTCACCTTCTCGTCGAACTCGGTCTCTCCCCAATTGATCTTGTCGAAGAGTTCAAAGCCAAGGCGGCCGCTTTGCGGCATGCCCCCGGAGGCAAGTTCGAGCCGAGCGGCATCCAGCTTGTCGGAGGGCACAGAGACGGTCTTGCTGTCAGGGCTTTCCTCGTAGGGGATACTCTTTTCGGTCAGGCGCTTGACCAAAGCCTGCGCATCGGCCGGCTCCATATTGGTATACAGCGGCTTAAACTCCGGCTTGGACAGACTTCGCACGAAGAACAGCAGCAACGCGACTGTCACAGCAGAACCAGCAGCGAGGATCACTTTCTGCTTTGTGCTGAGCTCGCTGACCATCGCGCGAAGCTGGTCTAACATCTGGGCGCCGGATGCCATCTTACGTAGTCACTATCCTTTCCGAACTAGAACTGCAGGTGTGAAATCTCCTGGTACGCGTTCACGATCTTGTTGCGGACTTGCATCATGAGCTGGAATGCAACGTCCGCTTTTTCGACGGCGATCATTACGTTGTGCAGATCCTGTCCGCCGTTTTGCAGTGTATTCGCGACATCACTTTGCGCCGTTGTGTGAAGGTCTTCCACTTGTTCCACGGCGCTGGCGAGAGATGAGGCGAAGTCACCCTCTTTTTTGCCAGTCCCGCCGGTGCGGGTTGGAAGCGTTCCGAAGTCCGGTAGTTTGACCGGTCCGTTTGTGACTGAAAAGTTCATAAAATATTCTCCTGGCTACTAACTGCGCAGAATGTCAATTGCCTGCTGGAACATCTGCTTGGACGCATTTACAGCGGATGCGTTCAGCTGATAAGCGCGCGTCGCTCCCATCAAATCCACCATCTCCTGAATCGGGTTGATGGCGGGATAGGCGACAAAGCCTTGGGCATTCGCGTCAGGATGCCCAGGTTCGTAGCGCAGCAGGGGAGGCGCTGGATCCGTAACCACCTGCGCCACGCGCACGGCCGGAACCGGGAATCCAGGTAAGTGCATCGCCTGCTGAAACGCGTATTGAAAGACCGAAGTGTTTCGGCTGGCGAAGACGACTTCTTTTCTACGGTACGGACCACCCTCTGTAGTCCGTGTCGTATTCGAATTTGCGAGGTTTGCGGCTACAACTTCCGCACGCTGCCGTTCCGCCGACATCGCGGAACCACTGATCTCAAGCATCTGGAACATGTTGCTCATGGTTATTTGCCCTCGTTAATGGCCGTCAGCAGCCGATGGAATTCGGATTTGATCAACTGCACTGCCACGCGGTATTGCATCTGAGTTTCGGCGAGCGCCATACCTTCGCGGTCCAGGTTGACGTTGTTCCCGTCAGGCCGCTCCACCAATCCCTGAACTTGCTGCCCCATCGACGAGAGTCGCGAATTGCCACCGTTTTGACTCAGGCGGAGCAGTTCGCCGCGAAAGTCAACGTCTCGCGTTCGATAGCCAGGGGTATCGATGTTCGCCATATTGCTGACGATCATCGTGTGGCGTTGCGATGTAAGGCTGAGATAGCGCTCAAGAAAAGCCATCGGATTCATACGGCATACCTCCTTGGCGGCAGGCCGTATTCGCGGATCTTGTTGCGAATCGTCCGCAGACTGATTCCGAGCATCTCGGCTGCGCGCGTTCGGTTTCCTTGTGTTGCTTCCAGTGTCGATTCCAGCAACCGTTTCTCAAGTTCTCGAATACCGGTGCCGGGCCGGAAGTTTTCCGTGCTCGGCACCGTGGGGAGGGCTTGTGGGATGGAATCGCAGCCGACATGTTCGGCTCCGATCTCATCGCAATTGCTGAGGGTGAGTACCCGGCGCATGAAGTTCGCGAGTTCTCGAACATTTCCTGGCCAGGGGCGACGTTGCAACTCAGTGATAAATTCTGGAAGTAGTTTGCATGCCGGACGTTGCGCCTGGCTCGCGAAGGTTTCGGCGAAATATTGCGCCAGAACGGGGATGTCCTCGCGCCGCAGACGCAAGGGCGGCAGGGAAAGCGGAATCACGTTCAGCCGGTAATAAAGATCGGGACGGAACTTGCCTTGTTCCACCATGCGCAACAGAGAAACATTCGTCGTCGCAATGATCCGAACGTTGATGCGCCGGGATCGGGTATCACCCAGACGCTCACACTCGCGCTCCTGTAGCACGCGCAGTAATTTCGGCTGGAGGATCAATGGCAACTCGCCAATTTCATCAAGAAGAAGCGTGCCCCCTTCGGCGAGTTCAAACTTGCCAGGCTTGGCCAGCAATGCTCCCGTAAACGCACCCCGCACGTGCCCGAACAGTTCGCTTTCCAGCAAGTGCTCGGGCAGCGCGGCACAATTCACCGCGACGAACGCCTTATCGCGGCGATTGCTCTGTTCATGGATATAGCGAGCCAGCAGTTCCTTGCCGGTACCACTTTCCGCTTCGATCAGTACGTCGGCATTTGCCGAAGCTGCATTCGCACCGCGCTGCAGGGCGCTCAGTAAAACTGGCGAATTGCCTATGATTTTGACTCCGCCTTGGCCCGGCATCTGGAATACGGACCGCGTTTTGGCCATCACCCGATCGACCGTGCTCTGGAGTTGCTCAAAGGAGATCGGCTTCGTCAGATAGTCAAACGCACCGCCGCGCATCGCCGAAACTGCTTCCGGAACGCTTCCGAATGCCGTCAAGAGTATTACTGCCGTTTCAGGCGATGACGCGCGAACGCTCCGCATCACTTGAAGACCGTCGCCATCCGGCATGCGAACGTCGGTTACTACCAGGGGGAACGAAGTGCTGCGCAGTTTCTGGAGGGCGTCGGAAACTCCCTCGGCAGTGTCCACTGACCATCCCGAGCGCTGGAAATTCGCCGCGAGCGCCATCCGCATGGCGGGTTCATCATCCACGACGAGCACTGACTTGGATCGCGTCGGGTTCATACGAGGGGAAACTCCATGCGAAACGTGCTTCCCACTCCGACGCGACTCTCCACTGCGATGGTTCCGCCATGTTGGTGTACAAGTTTTTGACACACGGCCAGCCCCAGTCCGGGGCTGTGTCCGGTAGTGCTGAAGCCTGCATCAAAAATGCGAGAAACATCTTCGTCGCGGATCCCACATCCGCTATCCGAGACTTCGACCACCGCAACATCCCCATTGGGTCGAAGATCGCGTCGCACTGTCAGTTTGACTGCGCCACCCTTGTGCGTATGCCGAAATGCGTTCAGCGCGAGATTGAATACCACTTGCTGCAGTTCGCCGGTATTTGCGGCAATCTGCTGTTCTCCGAGTTCGTCGATGAAGTGAAGCGTGATTCCGGCCTGCTTGGCGAGTGGCTGAACAAACTGCACTGAATCCCGCAATACCTGTGAGAGTTGCACCGGCGCAAGATTCGAAACGCCCAACGAGTGGTAGCGCAATACGTTGTTCACCGTCGCGGACAAAGATCGGACTCCGGCCCGCAGACCCTCCACCCATGAACGTTGCTCACCAGTTAGTTCCTCGGACCCAAACAAGAGTCCGGTAAGCAATTCCATGCTGCCCAGCGGATTCCGAATTTCATGAGCCAGCACCGCCGACATCTCTGCGAGAGCCACAAAATGCTGGTCCGCTTCGTGTTTGCTCTGAAGTTCCTTCTGCGTTGTGATATCCCGCGAGATCAAGACGTTGTGGCCCGCCAATGGAGTTCTGTTTCCCGCGGTTCTCACAAAACTGCCTGCCGGCATGGTGCTCGATCGAACGGCCAACCATCGCGTCGCCCCGCTTCCGTTGAGCTGAATTTCTCTCTCGGCGCCGTTAGGCGTTACTTCGGATTGGATTTCCGCGAGTCGCGAACGGGTCTCGCTAATGGCAGTTGCGCCGCGGGCCCCGGATTTCGAGATGTTGAGGTGTTCTTCTCCTTTTCGGTTAAGAAAAGAGATGTCGCCTTTGTCGTCCAGAACGATTACGCCGCAGGGCAGGGCATCGAGGATCCGGCGTAATGCAACCCGCATACTCTGGTTCTCCGTCAAACTCTCGGCGAGCGCTAAGTTGCGCATTTCAAGCTCTTGCCGCAATCGGTTGACTTCTTTTTGCAGTTCGCGATACGACGTCTCGAGTTGGCTGGCTGCGCTGGTGAAACTGGCAAACGCATCCGCCAAGGTGAATTCTGTTTCTCGCGTCACAACATTCATTTGATTCATATGAGAACTAGGCAACATCTGCCTAGTGAGAATGCAAAACGAGTGCCAAACACCCGCGTACAGATTTCATGGATTCCTGATTGTGAAACGAGAAAAGTTAGAGGATTATGTGCTCGGGTTGGATGCTCCAACCATTCGATGCGAGGATGCAGGCCCGCTCGATTACGTTCCGGAGTTCTCGCACGTTACCCGGCCAACCGTGTTGTTGCAGCGTCTCCATCGCTTCGCGGCTCAAAACAAGGTCGCGAGTGGAATAGATCCGCAGAAAAGCATGAGCAAGTGCAGGGAGGTCGGCCATTCGATCACGAAGCGGCGGCAAACTGATCGGAAACACTGAAAGACGATAGTAAAGGTCCTCGCGAAACTGACGTTCTGAAATCAACCGGCGCAAATCGGCATTGGTGGCGGCGATCACACGTACGTCTACTCTTAATGTGTCCGTGCTACCGATCCTCTGCACTTCTCCCTGTTCCAGGAAGCGCAAAAGTTTGGATTGCAACCCGATGGGCAGGTCTCCGATTTCGTCGAGGAACAGCGTTCCTCCTTGAGCAGAGTGGATTCGACCGATCCGCGACTGCACGGCTCCTGTGAACGCACCTTTGACATAACCGAATAACTCCGCTTCCAGCAACGCCTCCGGAATCGCGGCACAGTTAATCACGACGAATGGTTTTGTCCTGCGTGGGCTCAACTCGTGAAGAGCTTGTGCTACCAGGTCCTTGCCGGTACCGCTTTCTCCCGTCAACAAAACAGCAGTGTCCCGGCGAGCCACAAGTTCGACCGTCGAGTAAAGCTGCTTCATTGCAGGAGTATCTCCAATCATGCTTGGAAGCTGGGTGGGGGAGGGAAGCCTTGGCGGTGCGACCACAGGCCCGAAAGACGATCGTATTTGATCTTTGTCCAGAGCCTGTGAGAGTTCCAACGCGATTGGATCGTTGCAGAAGTCGTCGATCATCGGCCGCCCCGTTTGCGGGTTTAACGGAAGTACCTCTGCTAACGGGGATTGCGAATGCAGCATGGTCTGAAACTCGTCGGCATTCAGATCCGGTAAAGTTGGATCCAAAAGGACGACCGACATGGAACTGAAGGCGGTCTTCTGCAACGCCTCTGCTCCGCTGCTTGCTTCCTGCACTCGCCAGCGCTCCGAGCGTAGCTTGGCCGCCAGATGTTTTCTCAATAGATCGTTTGTGCTGACGATTAACAAGTCGAGTGGCTCGCCAACATTTGATTTCGCGACTGCTTCTCGCAACATTGTCGTGATCATGGGACACTTTCAGTTCAGAATTTGTGAGTCAAGTTCAGAATTGAAACGCTGCAACGCGGCCTGTCAGTGGCTCGGTATTGCATACGGAACCTGGTGCGGGAGCGGCATCATTACTCCTGCCCGAGGCTCAAGCGTCACATTTCGATTTTGTGCGACAACGTAACCGACACCCCGAACCGTGTGGATCAACTTTTCGTCGCTATTGCCGTCAACCTTGTCCCGCACATATTTGACGTAAACATCCACAAGGTTCGACGAGTCGTCGAAGGGTGCATTCCAAACGGTTTCCATGATGGTGTTGCGACTTACCGGTTTCCCGGCATTCGCCATTAAACATTCCAAAACTGCAAATTCTTTGCAGGAAAGAGGTACACGTCGACCGGCTCTTTCCACTCGCATTTGGTCGCGATCGATAAACAGATCTCCCACGTGGATTTGTCGCCCCGCCGTTCCCCGGCCTCTACGCAGCAACGCGCGAGTGCGGGCAGCGAGCTCATAAAACGAAAAAGGTTTGCTCAAGTAATCGTCAGCACCTGTGTCGAGTGCCAGCACTCGCTCCTCGATCGTTGAGAGGCCCGTAAGAACAAGAACAGGAAGGTTTGGCCGAATGGGCCGGATCTGACGCAGCAACGACAAACCGTCCAGCTCCGGCAAATTGAGGTCCAGAAGAAGCAGGTCGTAAGGTTGCGCCTGCAGCTTTTGCAGGGCCACGTCTCCGCGGTACGCTACGTCCACTGAAAGATTTTCGCTGGATAATTTGCTTTGAAGGAAATTAGAAAGTGGTAGATCGTCTTCGGCGACGAGTACTTTGCTGACTCCTGCGCCGACCGCTTGCTGCCCTAGTTCACCCATGGTCTCTTTCTTCTCCGTGCTCGACGGTAGCGCGCCAAACATTCTTGGCTCTCTACTCGTCATTTATTAGAGCTGACTTTCTGTCACTGCACGAATAGATATGGCAATTCGTGCGCCGAACTCCCTTGATTAATCCATCTCTAAGATGAGCAGAGAGTTACAGGCAGAAAGGTTAGAGTTGAGAATCCGGAATGGTGACAAGAATCTGGACAGCTGTAAGGAATCTAGACACGAGCAGGGACCGATCAGAGATTCTCGATCCAAAACGAACCGCGGAACGAGATGGTTCCGGGCGTCGATCCACTTCGGGAATGTTCTACGCTGATGCTGCCGCCGCGGACGACCCGCTTCGGCAAGCATCTTCGACTTCTTTGAATGACGGCCGTACGTGTCCTGGAATTGCCCGGCGGGCAACTTCCACCGACATGATCGGCGCCGTGCCCTTCATAAACGCGACCATCAGCACACGTAACACATACAGGTAGGCGTGTTCCTCGTCGCCTTGTTTTGCCATGTTCGCGGCCAAAGGCCCAAACAAGCCATAGCACAGCAGAATTCCGAGGAAGGTCCCAACCAGAGCGGCGGCCACCTTGTGCCCGATCTCTTCGGGAGGCCCGCCCAAGGCACCCATTGTAATTACAACTCCCAAGACCGCAGCGACAATGCCCAATCCCGGCAGCGCATCGGCCGTACTGCTGAGCGCCGACACCGGGGCCTGCGCTTCGTGATGATGAACTTCCATGTCAAGATCGAGCAACTGATCCACGTCGAACGGCTCGATGCCACCGCTCACCGCCATTCGTAACGTATCGCATACGAAGTCCCGGATGTGATGGTTCTTGAGAAACGCTGGATACTTCGAAAACACACTGCTCTTGCCGGGGTCTTCAACGTCGCCCTCGAGCGCCACTAAACCGTCTTTACGTGCCTTGTTCAGCAGTTCATACATCATTTTCAACGACTGGATATAGAAAGCCTTTGTGTACGGAGAAGAACCAAAAACCCGGACCACGCCGCCGGCAAGCGCCTTAAGAATGTGGAGCGGATTCGCTACCAGCACAGTTCCACCCGACGCGCCAGCGATGATGACCAGCTCTGCCGGTTGCAGCAGCACCCTGATGTTCCCATGCTCCATCAGGTATCCGCCGATAACCGCACCGAATACGACTACTATGCCGATGATTGCAAACATGTTCGAACCGGATTACCACCCATTCTCTAAGAGTGCTGGCCAGAGACTCGCTTGCCGTGAGCCTTTATCGGAACAAACGTCCGATGGGTTCAAACATGAATTCGTAGCCGGGAAGGCAGGGTGACCTGTCTCCACAAAGTCCCTTTTCCATGCATGACTTCCCGTGAAGTCCACGTTGAGTTGGGCCGATGAATACGAAGTGGAATCAGTACCCGACCAAGAGAAACCCCCCGGAAGTGCCCTCGCCGGCCACCGCTTTGTCGCGCGGCAGCCGATTTTCGACCGCGCTCGCAAGGTCGTTGCCTATGAACTCCTGTTTCGCAACGGAGTCGACGCCTTCTTCAACTCTTCAGTGGAACTGGCGGCCAGGACTATTCTCGACAGTTCCCTGGTTCTCGGCCTGGACACTCTCTGTGACGGTCGCCTCGCTTACATCAACTGTACTGACTCTGTTCTTTTCAAAGAATTGGTCGGTTTGTTGCCTCCGAACCAAGCCGTCATTGAGGTCTTGGAATCGGTCGAACCCGACGAACGCATCATTGGTGCGCTCCAGAGATTGAAGAACAGCGGCTACACCATTGCGCTGGACGACTTTGCGCCCGATGATCGGCGGATCAAGCTGATCCCATATGCCCATATTCTCAAAATTGATTGGCGAGCCACCACTCCCCAGCAGCGCATCGAAATGGTGGCACGCTTCTCGCCGGCTTGTCAGTTGCTGGCGGAAAAGGTAGAAACCCAGGAGGAGTTCCGCGAGGCGTTCGGCATAGGTTTCCACTATTTCCAGGGCTACTTCTTTCAACGGCCGGAACTCGTGGCAATGCGGGACATTCCGGCGAACCGGCTAGGCATGTTGCGTTTGTTGGCGATTGTCTCCAAGACCGATCTCAATCTCGACGATCTGGAAGACGCGTTTCGCCATGATGCCACCATTTGTTATCGATTCCTGCGCTACCTCAATTCCGCGGCCTTCGGGTTCCGGAATGAGATTAGGAGCGTTCGGCATGCTCTGGCGATTCTTGGCGAGCGCGAGATCCGTCGTTGGGTTCGTCTTGTGGTTACCCTCACCGCCACCAGCGACCAATCGGGTGAGCTCGTGGTTTGTGCTCTTACCCGGGCGCGCTTCTGTGAGCACATGGCGGAGGAACTTCACCTCAAGAAGGATCTGTTCCTGTTAGGTCTGCTCTCCCTGATGGATGCGATGCTGGAAATTCCAATGGATAAGATATTGGATCAGCTCCCGATCGACCAGGAAACCAAAGCGACGTTGCTGAGTCAGCCGAACCGCCTCCGCCCGCTTTATCAATTGATCCTCGCCCAAGAATCTGGCGAATGGGTTCAGGTCGGAGAACTTGTGCAGGGGATGGGTCTTAAAGAAGAGCGGGTTGCTGAACTGTGGTGGCAGGCTGTGAACTGGGCACAGGAAATTTCAAAGCACACAGTCCCTCCGCCGCCGGCGTCCAAGGCCGCGACACACCGATAAACCTAATGCACCGTCTCTCGCAAAAAAAGAGCGACTGCCTCTCTCGAAAAAGGCAGTCGCGGCGTTACTGTTCAAAGTCCTTTCGTCCCACTATGCAGTCTGGTTCAGCCCATTGCCACTTGTACCGCTCCCTGTGTACGGCGAGCCGTAGATCGGCGGTTCTTTTGCCTGCGTTGCCGGCACACCGTTGATCGTTGACGCACCCCCAGCATTAAAAGTGATGACTGGGGAAGAGTCTTGAGACGTTGGCGGCTCAATAAAGTGGTGGTGCCGCGCGAAATTCGCCGGCTGAATCGGGGGGGAAGTGTGCCCGTGGCCCTTCCAGAAAGTTGGAGGGCTGATCGGCGGCTCCATCGGAGGTCCCGCACTGGTCGGTGGCTGAATCGGCGGTTCGCTGGGATGAACGTTGCCGTGGATCTCGGCTTCGAGAGTATTAAACGATGCTTGGGCTCCAGCCAAATCGCCCGACTGTAGGGCTGCTCCGATTGCTTCAAACGATGCGGCGCGATCCGCCTTGCGGAACGTTTCGCCACCGGGGAATGGACCGTTCTGGCCCAGAGCCGTCAGAGCATCAAACGCGGTCTGTGCAGCCGCCAGGTCGCCACTCTGTAGTGCCGTACCCAGTTGCTTCAGGTCATCCTTCCGCGCTTTCCAGAAATCATGCATCTGCTGGCTCATGGATTCCGTTCCCGTCGCTTGAGTTCCGTTGGTGGCGGTACTCGAGTCTAAGCTACTGAAACTGATCGTTGTAGCTTGCGAATTTGTTCCCTGAACTGGAGGTTTCGGGAAATGATTGTTGTGAAACTCATTCTTGAAACTGGCGAGTGTTGCGCTGCCGAGGACATCGGATTTGCGGGTCTGGTGAAAATTCTGGATATCTTGAAATGGTGAAGCGCCTGAAACTGCCTGTGTCGTCATAATCTCTCCTTACGAAACTCACACGGGTTGCCGCAGCACCGTCCGTATTAAGCCGTACTGGTAACCGAAGATCGAAGCGCGTGTTACCAGTGCCCACTGGCGAAAAGGCAAATACCGAATTGTCTGCTGACGCACAAACGCATTCGCAACTGGCGTTCCATAGTTGAATGAGGCGCTTGGATTTTAAAGGTCTTCTCGCCGCGATCGCTCAGTCACCAAACGGAATCACGCATAAGTGCAATCGTAGGAACCTTTTGCTGAGGAAAGAGATCGTGCTTCGCGCAATCAACGCCCCCGCCTAATTTCGTGGATGCCCAGGCCTGTGAAGGAACTTCATCCCGTTATCCTCTTAACTCGGCAAATGTTGCCCGGCAAAGACTCGGCAACTGTTGCCCATCCAGCCAACCGCCCATAAAACCAATCGTCACATCTCTTCGATAACGTAACCTCGTTTGGGCCCAATGTGATTACCAGTGTGCCCTCCACGACCTGGTCGTTGCTAATGTCATCACCGACCTGTGCGGATAAAGACATCGAGCCGCAGTACCTCCTCGCTGCGCTAAAACCCTGAATCAAAGACTACGCCGGAGGCTACGACCGTACGATGAATACCCGAATTGCGTCACTTGCGCTGCTGCTTTTTGTTGCGGTTGGTTCTGTGAAAGAGACCATGGGCGCCGGACTGACTCCGCCAACCTTTTCATCAGGAACCCAAATCAACGCTGGCGGTGCCACGATTTACCGAGCATTGGTCGGCGACGTCAACGGTGACAAATTGCCGGACGTGATCACGATCGTGCAAAACGCGCAGTCTCCCACAGGGTCCTACCTTACCGTTCGACTGGGTTCCGGCAGCGGAGCTGTCGGTTCATTGATTCAAACCCCGGTTAACTTTGGCGCGAACCAGTTTGTCCTGGTCGGCGATGTGAATGGCGATGGGAAAGCCGATGTTCTCCTGGTCTATGCCGACAACGTGGACGTTTTTCTATCGAACGGCGATGGCAGCTTTGCCTCCCCTCAAACCTACGGCACTGGGATCAATTCCCCGGTTGCCGCAACTCTTTTTGACCGTCAACATCGCAATATCCTCGACCTGATTGTTGTAGGCGGTACTTCTCAGGGTAATGGAAGCTCGGTTCTTGCGGGTCAGGGTGACGGGAGCTTTCCTTCAGAACAAGTAGCAATTTTCCCTGCAGCCGTGACGGGCGGAGTCTTCGCCGACGTGGACAATGACGGCAATTTGGATTTTGTCACCAACTCAGGTTTTTATCCCGGAAGTAGCAATGGTAGTTTCGGAAACGCGGTAACTTTCCAGGTCACCGATGGCGAGAACGCGGGAGCAGTCACCCCAGACGCGGTTGCCGTAGCAGATGTGAATGGAGACGGCAAACTCGATGTCGTTACGGCCAACGGAAATTGGAATACGGTAAGCGTTTTTCTGAACCACGGCAATCGCCAACTGGTACAAAGTGGGTTGTCGCAATGGACAGGTAACAATCCTGTTGCGCTGACCATCGCTGACTTGAATTGGGACGGCAAGGCGGACCTGCTTGTGACCAACGCCGCCCAATCGGACTTGGATGTTCTGCTGGGGAAAGGCGATGGCACATTTCTAAGTCCGACCCCTGGTTTCGGAGTCGGTGGTTCCCCGACAACCAGAGCCGTATTGGCGGATTTCTACGGCGACGGCAACCTTGACGCACTGGTCGCAGACAACAGTGCCTCGGTCGTCTTGGCGCGTGGTTTCGGCGATGGCACATTTGGAACTGCATTCGACTCGAACATAGTCGTAGCTGCTGGCGCCAGCAATACAAATGGCGCGATCAGCATAGCGTCCGGCGACTTCAATAACGACGGTATCCCTGATTTCGTGGCCGGACAAAGCTCTTCTTCGCCCGGCACCGGAGTGATCGTGTTTCTTGGCCTGAGCAACGGTACTTTAGGCAAAGGTACGGTCTATGCCGCCAGCGACGCTCTTGGTTATGTTGCCGTCGGGGACATCAACGGAGATGGCAATGCCGATATCGTTGCCTCGAACTGGGCTACCGGAAAGGTCGAGGTGCTGATCGGCAACGGCGATGGAACTTTCCAGGCGCCGGTTTCAGTAACCCTTCCTGGCTTAAGTAACGGATTAGTTGTAGCGGATCTTAATGGAGACGGCTGGCAGGACGTCGCCGTTGCCGGCAAAAACTCAGCGGTCTACGTTTTGCTCAACAACGGCTCTGGTTCCCTCGCCTTTGCAGGAACCTACGCTCTCTCGGGTAACGGTTTCGAGCTGGCGACTGCAGACTTCAACAGTGACGGCAAGCCGGATCTGGCCGTGGCCATGACCAGCACCTCGCGCGTCGCGATTCTGATGGGGAACGGCGACGGTACTTTCGCCTCCGCGCCGGACTACGACACTACTCTGCCTTCTCCTTACGGAATCGCGGCCGGTGACGTGAACTTTGACGGCAATGCGGATCTCTTCGTCAGTTCCTCGAGTTCCTCACAGATCACCGTTGCGCTCGGAAACGGCGATGGCACTTTCACCTCGCCAGGTGTTTACCCCGCTTCGATCTCCTCGTCTTTGGTTGATGCAGCACCAGGAGAAGTTACACTAGCCGACATCAATCAAGATGGCACGATGGACGTCGTTTACGCCAATGCCGGCCATAGTTCAATTGGAATCCTGCTCGGAAACGGCTCAGGTGGTTTCCATAGCCCAATCGAGTTTCCAGTAGGTGGCGGAGCCCTTGCCCTCACCACGGCCGACATCAACAGCGATGGCTGGCCTGAAGTGGTCACAGCGGACTCGCACTTCAGCGGTGTCTCGACGCTGATCAACACGACCGGGGCGGCCACGGCAGACTTCACTCTGCATGCATCGAGCGCGAATTTGTCGGTCTCGACCGGCGGATCAGTCAGCACAAACCTAAGCCTGACTTCCGTGAACGGGATGACAGGATCGGTACAGTTCGCGTGCTCGAACTTACCGGCTGCACTGACCTGCTCGTTCAGCCCCAGCGTGCTGCACGTTCAGAAGAGCAACGCCGTCACGTCACAACTTACAATCACCGCGTCCCAGGTCGTCGGAGCCCTCCACAGTTCGGGGCAATCTCTCACGTTTGCGTTTGCGATTATTCCCGTGCTTGGTGGTATGTTCTTCTGGCGCGCCCCTCGGATGTCTCGCAGCCTGTTTTTGCTGCCGCTGCTCGCGTGCATCTTGGCATTCAGTGGGTGCCAGTCTCTGACGCCAGGACCAGGGGAGAGAACTAAAAAGACCTACACGATCACAGTGACCGCTACGGCGTGGAATGGGACTGCCCACTCCACTCAATTACAGGTGACTGTCCAGTAACAAAGCACCACTTCTCTCACCGGCCCGCGTGGAAGCACACGCGGGCCGCCTTTTCGCGGGGTCACTTCCGGTTCCTGCAGGCTTATCGCTTGGCGAGCGCACTCGCAATCGCCTTCTCGGCGAGAGGCGCCATGATCGCATATCCGGCGGGGTTGGGATGCACGCCGTCGTCGCCCAAATCCGCCCGGAGGCCGCCCTTTTGGTCGGACACCGCGGAGAAATAATCGAGGTAAGTCTCTCCAGAACGCGCCGCATAGTCCTTCAGCCAGTGATTGAGAGCCTGGATCTTCTCCACTGGTTGAATCTCCGGTCGCCATGGATACCGCGCTGCGGGAAGTACGGATGCGAAGACCACGCGGATCCCGTTTTTCTGCGCGAGCTCCGTCATGGAAACGAAGTTTTCCTCAATTCCTTCGAGCGTGATCGGGCCGGTGTTTTCGGCGATGTCGTTCGTGCCCGCAAGGATTATGACCACTTTTGGTTTTAGTGCAATTACATCCGAGCGGAACCGAAGCAGCATCTGCGGCGTCGTTTGTCCGCTAATGCCGCGGTTCACATACGGCTTGCCTGGAAACGAGTCGGACAGCTTCCACGCGTCCGTAATGGAATCGCCCATAAACACCACGCGGGATTCTGTCTTAGTCGGCGGAGCCAGTTGAGCGTTCGCGTCGCGGTAGCGGGCGAATTGCGGCCAGTCCTTCAGCCTGACTTGCGTTTCTTCCATCTCTTGTTTGAGAGTTTGGCAGGGATCTGGTGTTTGTTGCGCTGCGGCGGACGTGGAGAGGAGTGCGAGTACGAAGGCAAACAGGGCCGGTTTCATAGCTCCCAATATTACGCGAGACTACTTCTGTGAGAGCAGGGAATTCAGCTTCGCCATCACCTGAAAAGCGTCGGCAATATAAACAACGTCCGCCTTTCCGCGCGCCCATCCACAATTCGGATCCAGATTGATAGCCCGTCGCTCGTTGATGAAACGCCATCCCACAACGTGCGGTTCCTCGCCGTGGCAACACGTGGACAGTCCCTTCGGATGGCGCGGCGTCGCACCCGTTTGCCCCACCTGATTCAAGTGGGTCATGAAGCGAAGAACAGCCTGGTTTTCTCCCGACTGGTCCACCAGCGATTTGCTTCCGCCAAGAGATGCGGATGATGCGCGCAAGAAGTCGAGTATCGCTGACTCGGCTTCGGGAAGATGGGCTTTTCCGTCAGCTTGCTTCTTGCACCATCCAGCTCCAGCCACGAAAAGGAGTTTCGCATCGGGCCGAATGGTTTGGGCATCGCTGTTGGGAACGCGGATGGCGGAAAACGTCGTGCGTTTCGCTTCGGCCGCCAGGGTTACGTCGAGCATCTGAATTTCCGCTGTGCCAAAAACTCCAGTCCAAGCGACATGACATCCTGAATCCACAAGCAGGATCCACGGACGAGCATCGCGTTGAATCGTTCCTTCAAGCCGTTGCCGATAAAACCATCGCTTGGCCGTGAGAACACCGTCCACCAATTCGATTGCATTGACGTGCGTGTCCACCTGCCCACGGATGCGTCGCGCAACTCCCGGCACAACACGCGCAAATCGCGAAGTTCCCGGCGCAATCACGACATCGGCCGCGGCAGCTTTGCAGATTGCTTCCACGGCAGCGGCGTCGCTGCTGTAACGCGGATTCGCAAAATCCGGCCCCGCAACTCCAAGAACCTTAGCTCCGGCACTGGCCACGCTATTTGCGGCAGCCTGAATGTTCTCGCCAACCAAGCCGATCGTCAGTGTTCCGCCAAGTTGTTTGGCCGCATCGATCGCCGCGCCGAGTACTTCGTATGCCACCTTGGGAAGCGTGCTCCCGGATTCATCAACATGCGCTAAGAACAAAATGTTTTTGGACATGCCTTCCTCAAGCTCCGATTGCCGAAATCCATTTGAGTGGAACGATCATGACTGTTCCAGCGCGCTAGTCTTTCGAGATCCATTCGCATAACTCCGCTGCGATTTCTTCGACAGGACGATCTTTCACGATCCGCGTCTGACGCTGTTGCTTCGGAGGTGTCACGCTCAAATATCGGATCGCTCCGGGCGGCAACGGAGCGACCTTCGCCTTCTGCAGCGCCGGCATAACCGTCCGCATATTCGCCATCCCCAGCTGCGGATTATTCCTCGGCTCCGGCAAGTTCCCGGTCGCCCATCCCAGCAGCGCCGGAGGCCCTTGGCACACCGACACCATGTGCCGCCCGCCTTCAATTCGCTCCAGAATTTCGAGAGAGCCATCGGGCTGAACCGTAAGTTGATCCACGCCTTGGAATTGATCAACAATCCCCAATTCCTCGCCAACCAACTGCATCGTCACGCCCGCTCCACGCGATGCCGACTCCCAGCCTCCGAAAACGAGCAGCCGCGAGCGGTCGAGACCTGCGATGGATTGAATTGCGCCTGCCAGCATCTCGGCCACCGCGTGCGCATCGGCAAAACCGCTGGCCGGCGCGTCAATCGGAACCAGCTCAAAGCTCGCCTTCTGCGCTACGTTCATCATGACCTGCTGCAACTTCGCTTTCGGCGCGGCGCTCACCAGCCAGACCTTGCTCCCAGTCGCATGAGCGGCCAGATTGGCGGCCTCATAAAGCGCGTGCGATGCCCATGGATCCAGCACGGCTGGCAGCATCATTTCGTTTTTCAATCCGGGCCCGGTCGCAGTCGTGATGGGCTCGAGAGTTTGCAGCGGATCAGGTACGACTCCCGCGCAAACGACAATGTGATACGCGTTACTCATGCAATCTCCTAAGACTTTTCTAGAATGTTGTGTCTGCGGAGCAACGATTAATTCAGCGCCGAATGTAACCCGCCCGCGCCCGCACG
>Ga0302322_100000108_pt1 | contig 53145 bp, 35 predicted proteins | sample Fen_T0_2_FD_203757 | JGI IMG/M metagenome (GOLD analysis project Ga0302322, IMG submission 203757) | Peat permafrost microbial communities from Stordalen Mire near Abisko, Sweden - Fen_T0_2 | ecosystem: Environmental > Terrestrial > Soil > Wetlands > Permafrost | place: Sweden: Abisko...
CAGTCTCAATCCCAACTGGGGCGGCGTCATCGAGCCCAACACTTTCGGCACTCATGAATTCATGGACTTCCTCGACCAGATCGGCAGCGACGCCTATCTCTCCGTCAACGTCGGTTCCGGCACGCCGCAGGAAGCTTCCGAATGGCTGGAATACCTGACCACCGCACAGCCCACCACGCTAGCCAAAGAGCGCGCCGCCAACGGACATCCTTCTCCTTACAAGGTCGCCTACCTCGGCCTCGGAAACGAAAGTTGGGATTGCGGCGGCAACATGACGCCCGACTACTATCTAAGCCAGGCCAAGATTTACAGCCGCTTCGTCCGCAACTTCAATCCAGCCCAGCAGGAAAAACAGCAGATGCTAAAGATCGCTGTCGGTCCCGGCGGCGATGAACCACGCTGGACCGATTGGACCGAAGCCGTCATGAAGGCCTATCAGCAACACACGTGGAGCTGGGACATCAACGGCCTTTCCATGCACTCCTACACCGTCGTGAAGTGGCCGCCTGCTTTTGCCTCCGTTGGATTCGGAGAGAACGAGTACTCGCAGATCCTCAAGTCCACTCTCGAAATGGAAGGTCTCATCGCCAAACATTCCGCGATCATGGATAAGTACGACCCGCAGAAGAAAGTCGCCCTGGTCGTGGACGAATGGGGCGCATGGTACGCACCGTCCCCCGGCAGTAATCCCGGTTTTCTGGTGCAGCAAAACAGCCAGCGCGATGCCATCCTCGCCGCGCTCAACCTGAACATCTTCGCCCGCCACGCCGACCGCGTTCGCATGGCCAACATCGCTCAGATGATCAACGTGCTCCAGGCCATGATTCTGACCGACAAAGAAAAGATGGTTCTAACCCCCACCTATTACGTTTACAAAATGTACGTACCGTTCCAGGACGCAACCTTCGTCCCCGTCACTTTCGACGCCGGCACTTACAAAAACGGTGATATCACCCTGCCACGGGTAGACGCGATTGCAGCAAAAGACTCAACCGGAAAGCTGTGGCTCGCGATCACCAATCTCGACCCCAATCAGCCCGTAGAAATCGACGCAACCATAGCCGGCATCACAGCCCAATCGGCCACCGGTCAAACCCTAACCGCTCCCAAAGTTGATAGCGTGAACACCTTCGACGCCCCCCACCAGGTCACGCCCAAACCGATTTCTGCAAAGGTGCAAGACGGCAAGCTCTCTCTGAAACTAGATCCCAAATCCGTAACCGTAATCTCAATCGAGCAATAGACAACCAAGATTTTGTTTGGAATAAAGAGGACGGTGCCCAATTCAAGCCAGCTCTTGGCTTGAGTTGGGCAGCCCTACTGCTGAGGAATACACACGGCATGAATCCCCAGTGCCGGCCAGGGACTCTACCACCCGATGGGTGAAGCAGAATCGCCGAAGCCCCATTACTGACGCAGGACGGCGTCCGAACGCTCTCCTTATTACTGCAACGCGTACAGATTGCCATCCATGCTGCCGAAGTAGATCACGCCCTTATCCACGGCGGGCGACGACACGATCGCGCCGATCGACATAAATCGATACAAATCGATGTACATATCTTCGAAATCGCCAAAGGTCGGACTAAAGGCTTCCTGGTGCAGGCTACCGTCTGCGCTCAAAAGCTTCATCGAGTCTTTCTTGGAAGCATCGGTCTGAAAATCCCATGCGAGTTTACCAGCCTTGGCATCAATAGCGTAGAGCCGGCCATTATGGCTCCCAACATAGGCAAGCTCGCCCGCGAGCGCCGCAGAAGAGAACACATACCCACCGGTCTTGAAGTCGAAGCGCAGGCGCCCGGTTTTGGCGTCAAGAGCCATGAAGCGTGAACTGTCGGAAGTCCCGACATACACCATGCCGTCGCGCACGGCCGGTGTCCCAATGACCCACGATTTATTGGTCGGGTAGTCCCATTTCTTGCGCCCGGTGGCAGCGTCAATCGCGTAAACATGCGCATCGCGGCATCCGATATACACCGTGCCATCCACGACCGCCGGCGACGACTGAAAGCCCACCTGGTTGTGAATCGTGTTGTCCTCGCCGCTCTTGAACGCCCATTTCTGCTGCCCAGTTTCCGCGTCGATGGCGTAGAGATAGCTGTCCCAACTTCCAATGTAGACCGTGTTATTCACAACCGCGGCCGACGAGTGGACCACGTCTTTGGTAGGGAACTTCCACAATATCGTCCCCGACTGTGCCTCGACCGCGTACACGTTGCCGTCGCCGCTGCCAAAGTAGACTTTCCCGTTGGCGACCGTCGGCGATGAAGTGAACATGTCCCACGCGTCGGGAATAGTTTGCTCTGCGGACTGCAGTCCATGCAGATTCTTGGCTTCAAACTTGCGCTCGTATTCGACGACGCAAACCCATTTGGGCTGTCCAGTCTTGATATCCATTGCGACCAGCGATCCCGCCGACGAAACAAAATAGAGAGTGTCGCCAACCACGGTGGGCGACGAGGCGATCGGCATCCGCGACTTAAAATTCCATTTCTCTTTGCCCGTCTCCTGGTCGATAGCGTAGAGGTGCCCGTCCATGGCGGCGATGTACACGATGCCATCCACAACGGCGGGCGACGTAACGATCGCGCCTCCGGCCTTGAACGTCCACTTCACGCCGCCCAATTGTTTAGGCCCCGGCGACTCGTAGACACCAGTATGTGCGTTGTTTCCGTGAAAAGTGTTTTGTGCAAAAACAGGTGAAATAGCGGCAAATAGAATCAGAATTGCGGATTGTTTCGTCATCCAGTGTCCCCCAAGCATACGCAACAGCGACTGTTAGCAGGCGAGGGATAGACGGGCACGGGAGGGAGAAGTTATCAAGAACACACCACCATCACCAACAGCGAAGTCGGTCATGTCGGGAAACAACCGAGGGGTGCGCCCTGGGGTGCGCCCCTTCTCGTGCTTTTCGAGAAGGGGCCTTTCTCTGCGGTGGACGACGAAGGTATTTGTCCCCAGTCGATGGTGTGCGACGTCACCGCCCGATTAGATAACCGTGTCGGCTCCGAGGCCGGGTGTCCCGGGTGACCCAAGTAGGTGGATAGACGAATCACGGTTTTCGCGTGCACTGTAAAAAACGGGGGTGCCCCAGGTCTCGCGCCTTTCGAGACCTGGGCCTGCAAACCGCCGGCACCATGCGCTTTTACGACGGGTGTCCCGGGTGACCCAAGTAAGTGGATAGACGAATCACGGTTTTCGCGTGCACTGTAAAAAACGGGGTGCCCCAGGTCTCGCGCTTTTCGAGACCTGGGCCCGCAAACCGCCGGCACCATGGGCTTCTACGCCGCCGTCTTCCGTACTTTGAGTTTCAGCACCTGCCACTCGCTGACCTTCACCACTCCACGCTCGCCACAGGCGTACGCGCGGTAACTGCTCCAACGCCCCAACTCCGGAGACTCCACCAACCCGCGCTTCACCGGATTGGGGTGCATATAGCGCAACTTCTCCACCCGCTTGCGCGCGGTCCAGACGTTGAAGTCGTAGAAGCGCGCCTGCCAGATCGATTGCGGTACATGCTCGAACAGATCGCCCTGCTCCGCGTTGCGCCGAGTGACTGGAGACCCAGAAGAAAAGTGATGAAACCTGGCAGGGCGGCGCCGACGAAAAGCCCCAGGTCTCGAAAAACCGCGAGACCCGGGGCACCCCATTTCAGGTAGACTCACCAATCATGAATGGTGATGCGAGACCCGGGGCACCCCATCTCAGGTAGACTCACCAATCATGAATGATGATGCGAGACCCGGGGCACCCGCCTCAGCGTCACCGTGAGCACGAAGAACCAGATTACGGGCGATACCTACGACGCTGCCGGGAACTTGATGACGATACCGGGCCCTGGCGGGGCTACCTATGTATTCAACGCCGAGAACCAGATGATCTCGACTTCGAACTCAACCATGCAGTACGTGTACGATGGCGATGGCAATCGGGTTATGAAGTCGGGCAGCAAGATTTACTGGTTCTCGGGCAGCGAGATTCTCGATGAAACGGACACGGCGGGGAGCGTCATCAACGGCAGTTTCAACGAATACGTCTTCTTTGGCTCGGCTCGAATCGCCAGGCGCGATTCGTCGAATAACGTTTTCTATTACCTGACGGACCAACTGGGCTCGTCAAGGGTCATCTTGCAGGCAGGGCAGACCAACCCCTGCTACGACGCCGACTTTGAACCATTCGGCGGTGAGCATAAATATGCCGACACCTGTCCCCAGAACTACAAATTCACCGGCAAAGAACGAGATGTCGAATCGCAGCTAGACAATTTCGGAGCTCGCTACTACGCCTCGACGACCGGGAGGTTCATGTCGCCGGATTGGGCACTGAAGCCGGTTTCGGTGCCGTACGCCAAATTTGGCGATCCCCAGACTCTGAACCTCTACACCTACGTCCAGAATTCACCGTTGAATCGGATTGATGCCGACGGACACGACGGTAAAGATAAGGACGGCACCACCAATCAGACCTCCGACGGTGGGAAACTGGATTCGGCCACGCACTGCCCGAATGGAGGTACCCTGACATGCTCGCCGCAGCCGCCGCCGCAAGATACGTACAAGAGCAAAGACGCCGCCGCAAAAGCCGCAGGCGAGGACATGCGGAAGCGCGAAAACGGATACGGGCAGGAGTATGGTGCCCGCATACACAAGGATGGGAAGAAGTACTCCTATGGCCCCGTGGTGACTAACGGACCAAATGACCCCAAGCATGTTGATCTGCCGGCTGTCCAGAAGAACGATGTAGGCGACATTCATACCCACAACAATCGCATGGATGAGAACCCCGAGGTGATGGGGCAATCGGACCAACAAAGCACAGTGAGGGACATGGATGCTGTGCGGAAGATGAATCCTGGCGCCAAACAAGATTATGATTCGTATGTGCTGACGCCGAAGGGCGACCTTATCAAGTTCACGCCGGATACAAGCGGTCCTGCTGGGTGGGGAGAACCTCGGGTCGTAGATCACCATATCGCCCCCGATCCCAACCCTCAGCAATAGATTTTGCGCGAAAGGAACGGACAACATGAGCTTACGATTCCTTGCCACCTGTGCAGTAATTCTTGCACTGCTTTCATTCGCCTATGCTTCGGACAATAAGACTGAGGACACTTCATTGCCGTCACGCGGTGTAGTACCCAATGAAGTGACAGCTGTAAAGATCGCTGAAGCCGTATTTCTCCCTATATACGGAGAAGACGAAGTTGCACGGTACCGTCCCTATGAAGCAACGCTCAAGGACGGCATTTGGACAGTTTTCGGAACGCTCAAGCGGAACGTGCGAGGAGGTACGCCTACGGTGAAGATCCAAAAAAGCGACGGGAAGGTCTTGGATATTTGGTTCTCGCAGTGAAGGCGATTCCGGCCCGGTCGTGCGTGCGGTTTGCCGCCTCCGGAGGTGGGTTGCGGGGTTGAGGTTTTTGGCCGTGCCGCGCACGGGGTGTGAGGGTGACACGTCACCCCGGAACGTATGCTGCGGGCAACCCTATTTGTGAAATACAACATCCACATTGGGCGGGCGATAGTCTAAGCCAAAATTCGTAAAGATCAAATCGGTCTTTCCGCTCCGATTGAGACTAGCGGCGGTGATTGCCACCGTATCCGCCCCAGAAGCAAAGAACGACCGGCTGAACTGGCCATTGCCGCTGGCGAAGAAAATCACTCCCTGCTGAGCGAGCATCAGCCCCGCCGCAACCTCCATGCGCCCATCGCCGTCGAAGTCTCCCACCGCTAGTCCGCCCGGATATCCGCCCGCATCGAGTTCGGTAGCCAGGTAAAAAGTTCCATCGCTTTGCCCGTAGTAGATGCCAATGCTCTGGTCGCCGGGACCAGAGATGGCGACATCGTCTTTGCCGTCTCCGTTGAAGTCAGTGACAGCGGCGACGGCCCCATACACGAGCGGTAGAGCCTCGCTGGTCACGATTTTAAAACTCCGATTGCCTGTATTGATGAGATTCACTCCGCCCGTCGCAATGTCGAGCTTGCCATCGCCGTTGAAATCGCCGATCAGATAGGGCCCAGAAGAGGCGTTAGGAGTGGGCACTGGCGTGAACTGGTAGGCCCCGTTGCCAAAGAAGATTTGACCGGAGCCCACGATATCGGGATGACCATCGCCGTCCATGTCAGCCACCATGATTGGCCCGTTGATTGGGGGCAAAGTGATCGGGGAGGAGGAAAAACCGAATGTCCCGTTGTTTGGCCAGATCACTAGACCGGAGCTGGACATACCGATGAGATCAACCACTCCTCTTCCCGTCAGGTCGGCCACCATAAAAGAAGTCGGGTCGGTGTTGGCGGCAAACAGGAATGCGTTGTTGCCCGCGTTCTGAAAGACAGTGCCGAAGATGTTGTTGGGAACGCCGCCGACGAAGATATCCAAGAGTCCGTCGCCGTTGATGTCCCCAGCATAAGCAGTCGTGGCTAATTGCGGAGTTAGGGCACGCGCTGAGGGGAAGTTGCGATCCGTTCGACCCAGCGCCACCGAAACGAAACTGAAACGATCCGGGACAACCACGTCACGGTGGCCATCGCCGTTGTTGTCGCCCACGGCGGCTGGTCCGCCCTGCGGCCCGACAACCGTCTGCGGCGTGAAGTTCCCGTGACCGTCACCAAACAAGTAGAGAATATGCGACGGCTCTGTCTCGCCGTCTGAGCCCGCCAGATCGGGAAAGCCATCATGGTCGAAGTCGCCAACCACAAACGGGTAAACGCGATAGCCAGGAGGGGAGATCGTAACGCTCGAAACCTGCTGGAACGAACCATCACCCTTGCCCGCAAACGAGTATAGTTGCAGGACGCCGCTCGGTTGCACCGCCTGCACCACAAGGTCCGGAATTCCGTCCAAATTGAAATCGATAATATTGGCTAGGCCGCCGATCCCGTTGAGTCCGGTCGTTGGAGTGTCAGAGAATTGGCCTGACCCTTGGTTTATCAGAGCATGGACCACAATCGGACCCGACTGAGAATTCTCCGTCGAGTAAACGATGTCAGGTCTGCCGTCACGGTTCAGGTCTCCAATGACGAAGTAGCTGAACTGATTAATGGTCGCTAACGTTGCTGCGAGCGTGAAATTGCCTTGTCCGGTGTTACGCAGCCACTGGATTGCGCTAGTGTTTGCCGCTCCATTCTCGCCCGTAAGCACCACGTCCGGCAGTCCGTCACCGTCGAGGTCGGATAGGTATGAGAAGACCGGGATGCCAAGGTATGGCACCTGCGAGACAGCGGTTTGCTGAAAGTTCCCGTGCCCGTCTCCGTGGAAGACCGTCACTGCGCTATTATTCGCCCCGCTTTGGGTCACTGAGACCAGATCAGGAATACCGTCATCGTCCACATCGCCGACGAGGAGCGCGTAAGGAGTGACCATCGAAAGAATGACGGGAGCAGCGAGAGAGCCATCGGAGCGACCATTCAGGATAGCTATACCACCGGAGCCGTTCGGGACATCATTTGGCATGATGACATCGTCGAAGCCATCCCCGTTAACATCGGCAACCGCGATCCAGTTCGGGTTACTCTCCGTTCCAACCAAAAAGCCTGGAATTGCATTCATGACAAATGGGCCTTGCTGCGGGGCGTAAACGCCCATCAAAACCGCGTTGGAAGTGCCCGTGCTCTGCTGGACTGTAATGTTGTGAGTGGCAACCGTGTTGTCAAAATCGGGACTAACTTCAGCTTCCAGAGTATGAGGGTCGAACATGAAGGTGGGAACTTCCTGGCCGTCAATTGCTACCAAGGCGTCAGACTTGAAGTTCGACCCGGCCACCAATAAAGTGCCGAGAGGGACCCCAACCATAATGTTGGAAGGTGCCACAGTCGTGATTTTCGGAGAACCACCTCCACCACCGCCTCCCGATCCGCCTGAACCTCCACCACAACTGCAAAGCAATAAAGCGGATAGCGTGAAGGCCAAGTGCACCAAGCGGCGAGAAACGGGCATGTGCGGTATTACACCGTAGAGAGACTCGGATGTCCACTATCGCAGCTGAACCAGTGGTTCTATGGGGAGTTTAGTTGGCTCGCCGATTGTTAAGAAAGTTCGGAAATCGTCTGCTAGGGCCGACCAATCTTTCTCTCGCTCTCTCAGTTGTTTACGCGGCTTTTTTCACTTCGGTTTTAACCGCGTTTTTCGGTACATTCGGTACAACTGAAGGCAATTCAAATCCAAAACCACATTTCGGCTCGTGAATCCTAGACGCTCGAAGTGACAAAAGACATTTACTCTTGGCGAAACAATGAATTGCGCGAAACTTACTCGTGCGACGGTAGGCGGAAAGAAGCGGGGGAGGCTATCCTCCCCCGGTCGAATGAACTACCGAAATGCAGCGGCAACCATGAGTCCGGTTGCACAGGTGGGTTGCGTCTTGAAAGGTGCTTTCTTCTTCTGGCGTGCCTGCAGTACATCTCCGGCACTCACGGTTGGTACTGTATCGCCGTCATTGACGTTGAGCTCAATGGTGGACGTTGGAACGCCGCCCACCAGCGTGACCTGGCCGACGCCCAACAGGGTTTTTACTCCGTTTTGCACAAGGCAAAATGCAATCGGCGTGCCAACGGGCACGTTGATGTTATCCAGTTCAGAATTTAGCCGCTGGGGGCTCGCGCTAGCGCGGTAGTCGCCGCGAAGTTCGGCTTCGATTCCGTTGACGATCTTGTTTTGCCGGGCACTCAGTCGTACCTGCTGTGCCCACGCTGAACCCATTGCTCCGAGGACCAGCATCACAGTGAGGCTGGCGAGTCTAATCTTCTTGTTTGTCATGTCTTTCTCCTGGGGATGTCCCCTCACCAGCTAAGACAGGAAGAAGAGGGGACGCGGAACAGAAATCTTTCCTGGACCAATGTCGTGCGTACCAAATCCGAAGATGGGCCGAAACGCGGCGCGCGGCGACGATACCTCAGTGGCGAGGGAGTTCGATCGTGGCTACAATTCGGCAGACATGCGCTTGCTCCGATTCATGGTTAGGTTGGTCGCACTCTGCGTTGCGACGGCGGTGTTCTCGTTTGGCCAAACCGCGGTCCAGAGCGTTCTTGACGAGAAGATTCGGCAGGCCGACGCCCTACAGGAAAAAGGTTCCCTCGCAGACGCCCGCAAGATCTACGAATCGGTGTTTCAGACCTTGAGTAGCAGCAACCCTTCGTCGCAGCTGGGACATGTTTTGAATGCGCTCAGCGAAGTCGCAGCGTCGGAAGGTAAGTACGATGAGGCCATTGCCTCGGCACAGCGTGCCACGGATGTGTATCGCGGACTCGGAGACAAAGGGGGAGAGGCCTCTTCCCTGAATTATCGCGGCATCGCCGAAGTGCAAGAAGGATTGTATCCGGCCGCTCAGGCCACCTTAGGTCACGCCCTGGAACTCAGCCGAAGCGCCGACGACGCAACCAGCGAAGTGCGAATTCTCAACAATCTTGGCACTGCCTACTACTTCCCGGGTCAATATCTGGAGGCGATACGCGCGTATCAGGAGGCGGGGAAGCTTGTGGAACTCCATACATCAGATGACTGGAGCGACTACTGGCGACAGATTACGAAAATCAACGAAGCGACCTTGTACCAGCGATTGGGACGCTACCAGACAGCGCTCGCAATGTACAAGCAGGTCGGGACAGCGTCGAAGGGGTTGACCGCGAGCGACCGGGCACATGTCCTCATGAATCTCGGGGTGCTGTATCGGCGGCTCGGAGATCCATGGAAAGCGCTCACCAGTTACCGCTCTGCTTTGGATCTGTATTCACAGCAGCACAACCCGGCCAGCCGGTGGCAACGCTCGCCCAAATGTATGCCGCCGCGGATGTCTTGCTGCTGAACCAGAAAGCTGCGGTCAAAGACGCCGTCATCCCATCAAAGCTGCTCACCTACATGGCTTCCGGTCGGCCGGTTCTGTGCTCCGCCAGTACAGAGAGTGTGGCCTCCCAGTTGATTCGCAAGGCAGGGTGCGGATTGGTGGTGGAGCCCGAAGCCCCCGGCGCTCTTGTTGAAGGTGCGATTGCTTTGCGAGCAGAGAGTACTTTCCGAGCGCAGATGGGAGCCGAGGGTCGTCAGTATGTCGAGAGAAATTACAACAAGGCGCGCGTCCTTGATTCCTACGATCAGTTCTTCGAGATGCTCTTGCAACGACAAGGGCCTGTCGCGGTCGCCGCTGACTAGACAGTCTGCTTCTCGAACAGGGCGATGACCGCGTCGCCCCGGTCAACTCCTCAACTACTAAACTCAGGTCCAATTTCAACCTAAGTCCGTTCACTTCTCGATGAAAGGAAGGGCTAATCCCCGTGTTCCTGTCATTGCGGTTCTACAGAGTCATTCTTACTTCGATTACCTACCTTGTACCCTGGATAGCTTTCGAGGTTGGCTATCAGGCCTGGCTAGTGACATGTGGATACATGGAGAGGCCTGCAGATTATCCGCGCTCAGGCCATATCGGCTTGTTGCTGCTGTGTTCCTTCGTTTGGGCTTTCATGTCCGAACACTACAACGTAACTAGCGTTGAGGAACTCTTTCGCGAACGGACAGGAGCGAAGGCGGCACTGTCCGCTTTGGCGGCTACCAGTGCGGTATTCCTCGCAATCTTGTTCTTCGGTCGCGACGATGTATTCCCGAGAGGCCTATTCGTCTGGGGAATTGTGGCTTTGATCTCATTGACGCTCGTAATGCGCGCCGTTTTGCGCTCGCTCTTCAAGAACCGGAGACCTTGGGGAAAGACCACCTCGATCTTGATCATCGGTGCCGACCGCTTTGCGTATCAAGCCGCGGAGCGCTTGCAACGTCTCTCGCTCGCAAAATGCCACATTGCTGGCTATGTTCTGCTTCCGGGTCAGGAGCCTGCTCCCGGCGCCGGCCCGCTGTACAGTCTCGGGCAGCTTCACAAGTTGAACGCGACCAAAGGGTTCGAAGAGGCGATCATCGCCGTCCATCCGATGCAATTCGTGCGCATTCCCGCGATCGTGGAGGCACTCGAGAAACTTTGCATACCGGCTCGCGCCATTGTGGATCTGGGCGAAGGCGTGGTCGTGCGCGAAAAGTTGTTTCAGTTCGGCCGCATTCAGATCCTCGACCTGACGTCTACCCCCGCCGATATGCTGAAATATGCCGTCCTCAAGCGTTCTTTCGATGTGGCTTTCTCGCTAGTTGTACTCGCTCTCGCAGCACCACTTTTCGGCTTGGTCGCCCTATTGATCCGGCTTCTGTCCCCCGGCCCTATCTTTTTCCGACAGGAGCGCATCGGGCTCAACGGCCAGACGTTTCAGATGTACAAATTCCGCAGCATGCACGTTTCGGACAAGCAGGACAGTGACACCGTCTGGACCAGCGCCAGAGATCCGCGAAGGACCCGCTTGGGAACTTTTCTGCGCCGTACGAGCATCGACGAACTGCCGCAGTTCATCAACGTGCTCAAGGGGGAGATGAGCGTCGTGGGTCCAAGGCCCGAGCGTCCGTACTTTGTAGATAAGTTCTTAGGCGAGATTCGTCGCTACAACCACCGCCATTCCCTCAAGGTGGGAATCACCGGATGGGCGCAAGTCCATGGATGGCGGGGCGACACCTCGATTCAAAAGCGTGTCGAGCATGATCTGTACTACATCCAGAATTGGACTTTTGGGTTCGATCTGAAAATTGTTGCCATGACGGTCCTGTCGGCCTTAACCCACAAGAACGCTTACTAGAACTGGTCTCGTAGAAGGGCGCGGCTTGACAGCTTGCGAAAAAAACTCCGCTTCGCGCCGGTTTTGGGAAGGGCACGAGTTCCACTCGTGCCGTAGTTGCAAAATCAACAGCGGCTTCCAGCCGCTGCGGGACTGTCGCGATGAGAAACTTTTTCCGCAGACTGTTCAAGCCTGGGGTCGCTCTTCTTTCGCCGGAAATATTAATGAGACTTAGTTCTAGGTTACACGCCTTCGTAATTCTCAGCCGACCCTGCTCTGTCCCTTGTTGAAAATGCGTTTGAGCGCGCCTCGCCTCCGCGCCTTCCAGAGTCTTCAACAACCCGCCTTTTCTCCGCCGTCCACCTTTGTTCCCGTCTCGAGTCTTAACGGCGCACACCAAGCCCGCGTGATTCAATGTGCTCTCGAGGTTGTATTTTGATTTCACTGCGAGACTCGAAGGACTCGAACAACTCCTAGTTCACCGTCAGGGCAATGCTAGTAGTCGCGTCGGCGGTACCGCCGGCATTGCTCAACGTGTATGCGTTCACGGTGATTGTGTACGTCCCCGGAGTTGTTCCGCCACCCCCACCTCCACCGCCGCCCCCACTCGCTCCACCTCCGCAACTTGGGGTCAGGATAACCGCGAGAAGCACGAAACCGACACCGTTTCCAGCCCGCAAACGCGCACTGCGCGGGCAAATCGTGACCACGAAAGCCAAAAGGATCGCAAGGCTGATCGCCCCTGACCGCAACCCTCCAAACAGAGCAGCTTGAGCCGCATTCGCAGTCGTAGCAATCGCAACCGTTGCCGTCGGCGTCAGGCTCTGGCTGAAGTCCACCGTGTGAGTGTTGAGAGCGTCGTTGCTCGTGATCGCGCAGGTGGCTTTTGGCGCGTTGGTGGAACACGAGAGATACACCCTGCCGATGTCGCTAGCCGAGATCAGATTCACCGTGCTCGTATTTCCGCTCGTCGCACCGGCCTTCACTGTGATCGCCCCGGGATTACCAAGGCCAGGAGGCGTGAGCGGAGACAACGTGTATTGCCTTACATAGTCAACCATCATCTTGGCCGGACTCGGCGTGGAATCGTCCGGAGCGCCCGGCCAGCTTCCGGTTCCTCCGACGGCCAAATTCAAAAGCAGAAAGAACGGGTGATTGAAGACCCACTGAGTGGTCCCGTTCGGCACATCGCTCGCCGTTTTCACAAAGAAAACATTAGTCGGGTCATCAACATAAAACTGAACCATCGAAGGTGACCAGATCGCGCCATACGTGTGGTACGTCGTGTCCACACGCCCACCATTCGGAAATGTGTATTTCTGTCCCAGTCCACTCGAACCGTGGTACGTCGGCCCGTGCAAGGTCGAACTGATAGTGGTGGGGCCTTCGCCTCCGAAGACTGGAACATTCTCCATGTAATCCTGTTCACCGCAGGCTGGCCATCCTACGCTTCCGAGGTTTGAGCCCAAGGCCCAATATGCTGGCCAGAGTCCAGCCCCCGTAGGCAACTGCATTCTCGATTCAATCCGCCCATACTGAAAGGTGGCGAGACCAGCCGTCTTCAACCGGGCCGAAGTCCAACTATTGCTATAGGGCGCCGTGTTGGAGTTGATCCGAAACGCCTCGATCACCAGGTATCCGCTACCATCCAAAGAAACGTTAGGATTTTGGGTATCGCAGGGCGTTTGGTTGTTGGGATCACCCACCGGCCCGCAGTAATACTCAAGTTCGTTGTTGATGTTCAGGTTCCCATGGTCGAACGTCCACTTGCTGCCATCGATCACCGTGCCATCGAATTCGTCACTCCACGTCAGATTCCACGTTTGGGCTTCGACAACGCTTGGGAGGGTAAAGCAGGTGACTGCGAGAATCCAAAAAGTGCGTGACCTTAGTGAAGCGAGGAACCGCAAGACTGACGGATTCTTCTTCATGAGCGAACTCCCATGGATCTTACTCCATTGAGCTCTTGCCGCCGCGTCGCTACAGCGCTGCAACCCGGCGCTGCACCAACAGGAAATAGAGGGCCAGCACCACGAGCAGAATCCCATTCACCCGCAGAACAACCGGCGCAGTGAACAGTGGCACCAGCCATCCCGAAAGCAGATTTCCCATGGGCATCCCGCCGCGGAAAGCAAAGTTATAAACGCTCATCACGCGGCCTCGCATTTCGTTGGTCGTGATTAACTGTACCAGCGAATTCACATTTGCAAATACCGCCATCATAGAAGCGCCCGACAGCACCAGCATCACGCCGCTAAGCGGCAGCGATTGCGAGAGTGCAAAACCAAAGATCCCGATCCCTAAACAGATCAGCGCGCCAAGAGCGAGTCGCCCTTTCTTTTTGATATTGCCCATACCGGCGATGCCCAGTGAGCCGAAGATCGAGCCCAGCCCCATGAGCGCCAGAAGGTTGCCATAGGTTTCCGGACCGCGATGAAAAATGTCCTTCACAAATACCGGGATATACGTGCGCATCGGCATGCTCAGACCAGTCATGCAGAACGCCAGAATGATGAGCGCTTCCATCGAATGCTGGCGTCGGATGAACTTAATGCCTTCCTTTAGGCTGGTGAACATTGACTCTGTTGTCTTCTGCGGCAGAAAGCGCGTCGTGATGATGGAAAGAGAAATAATGGGTGCCAGGAAAGAAAGTGAATTCAGTCCGAAACACCATTTCTCCCCGAGCTTTGCCAAAGCTTGTCCAGCCAGAGCCGGACCAATCATCACGGCCACGTTGAATTGAATCGAATTCAAGGCAATGGCGTTGGGCATGTCTTCCTTCTCGACCAGCGTCGGGATCAACGCCTGATACGCGGGTCCGCCAAATGCCTGCGCGAGGCCGGAGACGAACGACAAGCATAGTATGTGCCAAACCTGCACATGGTTGGTCGCCACCAACACCGTCAGCAGCGCGGCGCTGGCCATCTGCACATATTGCGACGTCAGCAGAATCCGACGTCGTTCGATGCGATCTGCCACCACTCCGCCGATCAACGAAAACAGAAAAATGGGGATGCCACCCAGAAACTGATCGAGCGCCAGAAGAAATGCCGAGTGACTGAGGCGATAAATCAGCCAGCCCTGCGCAACAATTTGCATCCACGTGCCGATGCTCGAGGTACAAGCACCAATCCACATCAGACGAAAGTCGCGATATTGAAAAGCTTTAAAAACCCGGGCAATCAATCGAACGTTTCCCTTTTAGTTCAAGAAGTCAGCCTAACATGGCCATGGGTTGTTAGTTTGATTCGGCAGCAGCCGAACGGTCGCAACCGGCCGCCAAATATTGCCGCCATATAACATAGACGTGTGAAGCCTCAAAAAGGTCACGGTCTGGCGCGGACGCTCTCGAAAGTGGGCTACTGCTCTCGATCCCGAGCCGCTGCGCTCATTCAAGCAAGACGAGTCACAGTGAATGGCAAGCTTGCTCGCGATCCCGAAACTCCCGTGCGATTTCCACAGGACCGGATTGAAGTGGACGGCTCGCCGCTCCAACAGAGCACGCCAGTCTATCTTGCGATGAATAAGCCTCGCGGTTTGGTGACCACAGTGTCCGACGAGAAGGGAAGAGAAACAATTTACTCTCTGCTCGACCCGGCCAATCCGTGGGTAGCTCCTGTCGGTCGTCTCGACAAAGCAAGCGAAGGTCTGCTCTTGTTAACGAACGATTCGGAATGGGCATCCCGTATTACGGATCCCGCCAGCCACTTGGATAAGGTCTACCACGTACAAATCGACGCCGTTGCAGACGGCGCCCTGTTGTCGCAGATAACCCGAGGCTGCAAGGTGGACGAGGTCTCACTCCGCGCCAAAACGGCTTCCTTACTTCGCCACGGCGAAAAGAATAGCTGGCTGGAGATTACGCTGGATGAGGGTAAAAACCGCCAAATCCGCCGGCTGTTGGGAGCCCTTGAGATCGCAGTGCTCCGCCTCGTGCGAGTCTCAATTGGCCCGCTACAACTCGGAGAACTCAAGAAGGGCATAGTCAGGAACCTGACAGAGGAAGAGAGAGTAGCTCTGGACCGCGCACTGGCGAATAAAGTACCCCAAAAAGACAACAGGCGCATGCCGAAAGATGTGGGGTGAGGATGGCAACGGCATGCGCCCTATTAAGTTGAATCCAGACTAGGCTTACCCGCGCCGGGTGTCAAGATAAATCTTTTGTCATCAATAGCTTAGAAGCATTTTGTGGATCACTTTTCGAATCTCCCCGCAAGTGCATGCGTCACATATCCGTGTGACATCATTTGGTCTTTGCACGGCCCGGCACACCAGCCTTTTTCTCAGTCATCGCCCCCGCCTCCACCAGCGCCTGCGCCTGCTGCATTACCCTCTTCTCACCGCTGTACGCCATCAAGCTTCTTGCCTCTGCGAGAGGAACCCAGAGTGCCCGTTTCACCTCGACGCGCATCTCGGGAGCGATCTCGCCGATGTTTCCGGACACATACCTCATCAGGTAAAAGCTCACGATCTTGAAGACCCGCTCGCCGTCTCCCCAACTCCTGGTGTAGGTGTACTTGATATCAACGATCTTGGCGATCGCTTCTGCGGTCACCCCGGTTTCTTCGAACACTTCGCGAAGGGCGGCAGCTTCCGGTTTTTCCCCCGAATCCAAAAGTCCTTTCGGCAGCGTTAGCACGGCGCGGCTGAGCTTAACTGGCAACTTCTTCTTCGCGGACTCTTCCTTTTGCGGTTCGATTAGCGCAACATGCCACGTCCCTGACATATCCCGCACTACAACCCCGCCCGCTGAAATTTCCCGGATCATCAAAATTTTGCAGCCTCTTCCTGAATGCGCCGCCAGGCGCGCTCCACATGTCGCGCCTCGGTGTTGGTCTGGGCGATACACAGTCGCAACGTGAGTTTGCCATCAAGCTTCGTGTGCGTCAGGAACAGGTCTCCGCTGGCATTGAGCCGGTCCATCAGCAACTGGTTTGCCTGGTCTCCGGATCGCAACCGAAAGCAAACAAGGTTCAGTCGCGCGGGCGCCGCCAGTTCAAAACGCGAATCGGCGCGTACCCATTCCACCAGTTGTTGCGCCAGTCGCACATGCTCCCGAACGTGATGTTGGAGGCCTTCAATTCCATAGTGCCGGATCACGAACCACAGTTTCAGCGAACGAAATCGCCGGCCCAGTTGAATATGCCAATCGCGGTAATCGATGACCGCGCCCGATTGCGTCGCCTGATTCCGCAGGTACTCGGGAAGAATCGAAAGCGTCTGAATCAAGTGCTTGCGGTCCGCGACATAGAAGCAATTGCAATCAAAGTTGGTAAACATCCACTTGTGCGGGTTGAACGTGTAGCTGTCGGCAAATTCCACGCCGTCATGAATGAACCGGAATTCTGGGCAGAGAGCTGCAGTCCCACTCATCGCCGCGTCCACATGAAGCCAGATATTGTTCTCACGGCAAATCCGCGCAATTTCGCGGATCGGATCAACGGCGAGAGATGACGTAGTTCCCACCGTTGCGCAAACGAAACAGGGGACCAAGCCAGCCTTAATATCCTCCGCGACTTGACGCTCAAACTCGTCGGCGCGCATCGCAAACTCACTGTCCACGGCGATCTGGCGCAGATTGTCCGACCCCATGCCCGCAATCTTCATCCCCTTCTCAATGGAAGAATGAGTTTGCGTGGAGCAATACGCGACCAGTCGTCCGTCACAACCTTTGCGGTTGCTGGCGAACTGGGTGGCTCGTTCCCGCGCCACCAGTAGCGCGCACAGTGAGGCGCTCGACGCCGTGTCCTGAATCACACCGCCGCCCGTGTTGTTCGAAAGAAACTTGTCTGGCAGCCCCAGCATCGGCACAAGCCAATCGAGCACGTGCGTTTCAAGTTCCGTACACGCCGGACTCGTGGACCAGAGCATCCCCTGCACGCCTAATCCAGAAGACAGCAAGTCGCCGAGAATTCCAGGTCCGGACGAGTTGGCAGAAAAGTAGGCAAAATAGTTCGGCGATTGCCAATGCGTAATTCCGGGCAGGATCACGCGATCCATGTCGGCAAGAATGCGTTCGAAATCTTCTCCTTGGGCCGGTGGATCCGGCGGCAGTTGCGCGCGAATTTCTCCCGGCTTAGCGCGGGACAAAACAGGGAAGCTTTCGATGCGCGACTGGTAGTCGGCAATCCAGTCCACCACTGCGTAACCGTAGCGGCGGAACTCCGCAGGCGACATATGGAACGATTCAGGGTCAGCCATATAAGGGTGGTCAGACATAGAATTTGCAATTTCTGATTTGTAATTTGTGATTTTGAAAGTGCTAGGGTCGAATTTTCAAATTACAAATTACGAATCAAAAATTACAAATGCCCGTAAAACACGCGCGTGTTGTACTCGAATTCAACCATCTCGCCAACTGCGTGCGCCGAGACGATTCGCTCCAACTCCTGCATCATTGGGGCATGTTTCGGATGGCCATCCAGCGGCGCGTAGGAAGAAGATAGCAGGCGCCCGGCAGTGCCGTCATAGTCGAACCTTTGCCGCATGTCGAAGACGCTCTCGATGCACCGCGCAGGCGCGAAGAATTCGTGAATGATCGCTGTTGTGCGCTCGTGCCGAACTTCCTTGTAGTCCGTTCCATAAGTGAGCAAGAGCTCTTCATACTCGCGCAGGAAAGGCGTTGAATCGGTGCGGCGTTCGTTCCAGATCAGTGCGCACCATCCGCCCGGCTTCAGAATCCGAACAAACTCAGCACGCGTGCGAGGCAAGTCAAACCAATGCGCGGCTTGAGCCGCAGTCACAAAGTCTACCGACGCGGACGGAAGCGTAGTCTCTTCGGCGGTTCCGGCTACCGAAACCAGCTTCGGATACGCCGCGAGTTGCTGAGCACCTGCCTCCCGCATCTCAAGGTTCGGTTCCACGGCAAAAACAGAATTCCCATTTTCCAGCAACAACTGCGTAAACAACCCCGTACCCGAAGCTACGTCCGCGACAACCTGATCCCCTCGCAGTCCACACTCCAATCGCAACATTCGGAGAACCTCAGGCGGATACCCCGGTCGGTACCGAACGTAGTTCTCCACGCGATCGGAGAAACGTGTGGTTGGGGCTTTGCTCATTACCATTCAGTGTAGCAAGCGATAACGTCCCGCAATCCCACGATACAATCGATTTTTGTCGATAGAGGAGCCATATGAAAGTTGTCTCGGCTGCGGTTTTGTTTTTCCTGATCGTCTCAAATGTCGGTGCATTTGATCGCGCCTCCAAAGACCAGCCCGGAAATTCCGCGATCAGTGGATTCCGTGATGCCGCCGCCGAGCAGGAAGTCGAAAAGAAGTTCCTCGCCGTCCCCGATCCCAAACTGGCCGAAGAGCACCTGCGCACTCTGACCCAGGCGCCGCATATTGCTGGCTCCCCGGAAGACAAAGCGACCGCCGAATATGTTGCGAAGAAGTTTCGCGAAGCTGGCCTCGACACTGCCATCGTCGAATACAAGGTCTGGGTCAACTATCCGTCAGAAATCCGTGTCGATATGACCGCGCCCAGCGGAGTCGAGATGCACGGCCCGCATCCCGAGCATGTTGACAGCGATCCTTTCCAGGACGATCCCCGCATTGCAACTGCCTTCAACGGCATGGCTCCGTCGGGCGATGCCGAAGCTGACGTGGTCTATGCCAATTACGGATCACCCGAAGATTTCGACAAACTGAAGCAGATGAACATCGACGTCCACGGCAAGATCGTCATCGTGCGTTACGGTGAGAACTTCCGCGGTGTGAAAGCGTTTGTTGCCCAGGAAAGGGGAGCCGCCGGAGTCATCATCTATTCCGACCCAAAAGACGATGGCTACGTTCGCGGCGACGCATATCCCAACGGCCCGTGGCGGCCAGCCAGCGCAGTGCAACGCGGTTCGATTGGTTTCATGTTTCAGTTTCCCGGTGACCCAACCACTCCGGGCACAGCATCACTTCCGTCCCTGCCTGATTCCAAGCGTGTTTCGCCCGCGGAATCCGAGCAGTTGGCGAAGATTCCCGTCACACCGCTCTCCTACGCCGACGCCGCTCCGATCCTCGAACATCTTGCCGGTCCGCCATCTCCCCGCGAATGGCAAGGAGGTTTGCCGTTTACCTATCACGTAGGTCCCGGACCCGCGCGCGTGAAGATCCATCTGAAGCAGGACTATCAATACCGCACCATCTGGGATGTGATCGGCAAGGTTCCGGGTAGCTCCACTCCCGACGAATGGGTTGTGGCCGGCAATCACCGTGACGCCTGGGTCTACGGCGCAGTGGATCCGAACAGCGGCACGGCCGCAATGCTTGAGACAGTTCACGGTCTCGGCGAACTCCTGAAAAAAGGCTGGAAGCCGAAGCGCACCATCGTATTTGGAAGCTGGGACGCCGAGGAAGAAGGCCTCATCGGTTCCACGGAGTGGGGCGAAGACCATGCGCAGCAACTTTCGAGCGCAGCCGCGTATTTCAACATGGACGTTGCAGTTTCCGGCAAGAAGTTTGGAGCTTCGGGCGTCCCCACTCTAAAAGAATTCATTCGCGAGATTACCAAGGTAGTTCCGTCTCCCCAGGGTGGCACCGTCTATGAAGCATGGAAGAAGGCGAACCAGCCGAAAGAAACGAGCTTCCATCCCGGCGAAACCAGTACCAGTACGTATCGTCCTCCTGCCGCCGCAACCCCTGGCGACGTTCCGGTAGGTGACCTCGGCAGCGGTTCCGACTACACAGTATTTCTCCAGCATCTCGGGGTGCCCTCGACTGACATTGGCTCGACCGGTGACTATGGTGTCTATCACTCGGCGTTCGACAACTTCGCGTGGTTCAAGAAATTCGGCGACCCGGACTTCCTCTACGAGCAGCAAATGGCTCGCATTTACGGCCTCGAAGTATTGCGCATGGCCAGCGCCGACGTGCTTCCGTACAACTATGAGGACTACGGGAAAGAGATTCTGGTCTATCTCGATGCGGCGAAGGGCAAGGCTCAAGACAAATTCGCCGGCAAAACTCCGGACTTTAGTGCTGCCATTGATGGCGCACGCCGGTTGCAGGAGGCAGGTGCCAAGATGTTACAACGCCAGCGCAAAATGCCCGCAGACCCAACTCGAATCAATGCTAGACTTCGAGAAGCAGAGCGGGCGCTCTTGATTCCAGAGGGTCTGCCGAACCGGCCTTGGTATCACCACGCGATCTACGCGCCGGGCCAGTACACCGGATACGCGGCGGTGGTGATCCCGGGGGTGAATGAGGCGATTGATCGGGGTGATCTTCGCCGGACCGAGCAACAGATCGCTGTTTTGGCGGCAGCGTTGAACCGGGCTGTTCTAGTTCTCGAACAATCTCGCTAAAACTGCCGGAACATTCTGCGCTCGGATTCGCGCCTGAGCAGCACTCGCAATCGACACGAATATGCCGTTGGCACGCATCATTTCGAGTTCTCGTCAGTGCTCGCGAGAACTCGCACTGGGTCTGCTGGAGCGTGGCTACACAGTCGAAATCGTTTCTCCCGACGCGATTCCTGATAACTTCGCTGACTTGGAATTGCGCGTCGATGCCAGCGCCTCCGACCTGTTGACTGCAAACGTCACGGCCCGTGACGGCGAGCGTTCTACTTCACTCGACTTTGTCCATCAGTTGCGAGCAGCACAAGAAACTGCCGCGAACGTCTCGATGCCCGATTTCCGGCAACACTCCGAAGACGCGACGGACCTGCCGCTCGCGTCCCCCAAACTCTCTATCGTTGAAGCCGCCCCGGTCTTCGAAGCCGATCCCGCTTTCGCCGACGGTGCATCTGAGCATCTCGCGCTCCCTGGCGTAGAACCGAAGCGAACTTCGCGATGGGCGTTTACGCTGCCGGAGATCTTGTTCCGTCCCATAAGTTTCGCCCGTCCAAGAGCGGCCATCGCCAGCGCACGGGAATCCCTGTACTCGACTTTCGAGCTCGCCGCGCGGCACAGCAAGATAGCCATGCAGCGTGCCATCCCGACACGCACGGTCCGATTGAAGTGGGTGAGCAAGGCGAGAACCAACTCGAAACGATGGTTCGGCCGCGCCACAGCAGCGTTTGCTGGCGTACTGGCTGTCGCATTGGCCGTGGGATCGGGCCTCCATTCCCGGGGCGCGTCACCTGTTCCGGGCGCTGACGCTCCGGTGCAAGCCTCGAATTTGTTCGATCTGTCGGCGCAACAACTTCCGAACCCTGTTGCTGTTCCCGAAGTCCCAAGGCACGAAGAAAAGGGCGAACTTCCTGCTGGGAGCCATAAATCAAAGGCAAACCCCAAGACACATTCCGGGGCTGCTGATCCATCGCGCACTCACGGCGACGATCTGGTCGCGGCCAACACAATTCGTTACATGGATCAACCCGAAGCGAAGCCAATCCCCGTGACAACCTCCAGCCCTCATCGGCGGCGGCGGTCGCGAAGGCACGAAGGTGTCGTCGCAGCGAGTAAGGTCACCCATCTAAAGCACAAAGCCAAGTCGAGAAAATAGATTCAAAGATCCAAGGTCATTTCTGGCGCATCTGAATATGGTTCGCGGTTTGTAGTCGTAGCAAATTTCCCTCACGCGATGTTGTGATTTGCTTCCCCGGATCTGAATGAACGCACACACGGCCATGCAGAATGTGTTACAGGATCTCCCGACAGCAGCAACGGCCACGTTTCTTTCGCTGTTCCCGATCGTCAACCCCTTTGGGGGAATTCCTCTATTCTTTAGTCTTACCACCGGCTTCGCGCCGGAAGAGCGTCGCCGCACCGCATTGAAGACCGCTCTCTACGTGATCGCAATCCTGGTCGTCTTCATGTTGTTCGGCCGCTTCGTTTTGAATTTCTTCGGAATCTCGCTGCCCGTACTCAAAATCGCAGGCGGACTAATCGTAGCGAACACCGCGTGGGGCATGGTGACGGGCTCTAGCAGAATCACTCACGAGGAAAGCAGCGAGGCGATGACCAAGGAAGATATTTCCCTCACGCCGATGGCAATGCCGATGCTCTCCGGACCGGGCTCAATCGGTGTTGTGATGGGTCTTGCCGCGCACGCCGACAGTTTCTTCGCCTATCTCGGAATGATCATCGGCATCCTCGCGATCGGCCTCACCGTGTATTTGTTTCTGATCCTCGGCGGTCCTTTCGTAAAGCGTCTCGGTCCCGGAGCCGTTGGCGCCATCAGCCGCATCTTCGGGTTTCTTATCCTGGCAATTGCCGTGCAGTTGGTATGGAACGGTATGGCGGATTTCCGATAACATTCTCGCCAGTGTCCACGCCCTCCCATCCCGCAGATCGCAAAAATCAATCGCCAGTTGACACGGCCTCACTCCGTATCGAAGCGCCCCCCAAGGTTGCCGCCGGACTGCCTTCCGTCTTGAAAGCTGCGGCTTTCACTCTCAAAGAGCCCGGCCTCATCCGCGGAGCTGCCGCGCTTTCTCGGCTGAATCAATTTGACGGCACCGACTGCCCGGGATGTGCGTGGCCTGATCCGGATACACATCGCTCGCTGAACGAGTATTGCGAAAACGGCGTCAAGGCGATTGCAGAAGAAGCAACTGCCCAGCGCGTCACCGCCGAGTTCTTCCGCAAGTGGAGCATCTCCGAACTATCGCAGCAATCAGACTACTGGTTAGGCCACCAGGGGCGGCTAACTCATCCGGTCGTCTTGCGTCCCGGTAGTGATCATTACGAGGAAATCCCCTGGCAAGAAGCGTTTGCGATAGTCGCGCGCGAATTGAACGCACTGGAAAGTCCCAACCAGGCAATCTTTTATACCTCTGGACGTACCAGCAACGAGGCCGCGTTTCTCTACCAGCTTTTCGTTCGCCAGTTTGGCACTAACAACCTCCCCGATTGCTCCAACATGTGCCACGAATCCTCCGGCGTCGCACTGACCGAAGTCCTCGGAGTCGGCAAAGGCACTGTCACACTGGAAGATTTCGAACTCGCCGACACGATCCTGATCATCGGGCAGAATCCCGGCACCAACCACCCGCGAATGCTAGCTACTTTGCAGAGCGCAGCCCGCCGCGGTGCAACCATCATCAGCGTGAATCCTTTATTGGAAGTGGGATTGAGCCGCTTCAAACACCCCAAGGATGTGCTTCACATTCTGGGAGGTGGCACGAAGATTGCCAAACATTTTGTTCGCGTTCGTCTGAGCGGAGATCTCGCCTTTCTCAAAGGGCTGTGCAAAGAAATTCTCGAAAACGAAGCACGACGGCCCGGCCATGTCATTCACCACTCGTTCGTCCGAGATCGCACGCATGGCTTCGAGCAATTCCAGAGCGCAATAGCGGCCGCATCATGGGACGAGATCGTCGAGCAAAGCGGCATCTCTCGCTCGCAAATCCGAGAAATTGCCGAAGTAGTAATGCGTTCGAAAGCCATGATCGCCTGCTGGGCCATGGGTCTGACGCAGCAGCGGCAAGCGGTCGCAACGATACAAGAAATCGTGAACCTAATGCTCCTCGGCGGTCACATGGGCCGTCCCGGTGCTGGCGTGTGCCCCGTCAGAGGACATTCCAACGTTCAAGGCGATCGCACGATGGGCATCTGCGAGAAAATGCCGGATTCATTTCTCGACAAGCTGCGAGACACCTTCGCTTTCGATCCGCCGCGCCACCACGGTTTCGATGTAGTGGACGCCATTCACGCGATGCACCAGGGCAAAGCGAAAGTGTTTTTCGCGATGGGCGGAAATTTTCTCTCGGCGACGCCCGATACCGAGTTCACCGCTCAGGCCCTCAACCGCTGCAGCCTGACCGTGCACGTCTCTACCAAGTTGAATAGGTCACACCTGATCACAGGCCGACAGGCATTAGTCCTGCCCTGCCTGGGCCGTACCGACCGTGACGTCCAAAAAACGGGTCCGCAGTTTGTGAGCGTAGAAAATTCGATGGGAATCGTTCACAGTTCTCGCGGAACCCTCGAACCGCCGTCCGAACCCTTGCTCAGCGAGCCCGCAATCGTAGCGCACTTAGCGGTAGCCACTCTGGGCTCCCGGACAAAAGTCGACTGGCTTCATCTGATCGAGGACTACGATCGAATTCGCGATCTAATTTCAAAAGTCGTCCCCGGTTGCGACGATCTGAATCGCAAAGTGCGCAACCATGGCGGGTTCTATCTGCCAAACCCGGCGCGGGACAACCTCTACAAGACTTCCACCGGCAAAGCGCACTTCACAGTTTCCGCGATCGATCCAGTTCCCCTGTCTCCAGGCCAGTTCCTGATGACCACGCTGCGCAGCCACGATCAATACAACACGACCATCTACGGACTCGACGATCGCTATCGTGGCATCTTCAATGGGCGGCGTGTTGTGCTCATGAATCCCGACGACATGCGGGAAAACGGCTGGAAGCAGGGCGATCGTCTCGACATCACGAGTCACTTCCGCAATTCTCGTGGAGAACAAGAGCAGCGTACAGCGGCAGATTTCTTCGCCGTCCCTTACGACATCCCGCGTCGCTCCGTAGCTACCTACTTCCCTGAGGCCAACGTGCTGGTTCCGATTGGAAGCGTCGCGCTAAAGAGCAATACGCCGACGTCAAAAGCTGTCGTAGTGAGTTTCGTTTCTGCGCGACGTTAAAACGCGTTTAGCGCGGCTGCCCCGCCGCTTCTTTTTGCATTCGCCGAACTACCACCTCGGCGCATGCTTCGACAAACTTCTGCTCGTCCGAGTTGAACGTGTCCACGAAATAACTCTCGATACACAATTCGGCCATGACCCGCTTATTTACGAGGATAGGGACAACAATATTTGATTTGACGAGGTCGGAGCCGAGATAGCGAGGATCGCGAGACACGTCATTGACTACCACTGTCTGCCGCGACGAGGCCGCTGCGCCGCATAGCCCCTTCTCTAATGGGATCTTCAGGGTTGGCATGAAGCTTCCCGAATAAGGGCCTAGCACCAGGGCATTAAAAGCAGGAGCTTCCATGAAATAAAAGCCCACCCAGTTATATCGCGCCATCTCGTCGTGCAGTTTGTCGGAAATCTGCTGCATGAGGGGTTTGACGCCGCCAGCTGTTTGACTGCTTACTTCAAATTCCTTGAGCAGGGCCTCATACCGTGCCATCGGGAGCAGGATCTCCTTAGCGAACCACCGTATGTTCGTTCGGCGAGAAATCTACTTGATCGAGACCAGTTTGTCCACAAGTCCTGAGTAGTCTTTCTTCTCCAGGCCGTGAACCTCCTTGTTGTAGTCGTCAACTTTGCTGGAGTAATTCATAGAGCAGAACTTCGGCCCGCACATCGAGCAGAAAGCCGCGGTCTTATACCCTTCTTCCGGTAAAGTCTCGTCGTGCATCGAACGCGCAGTTTCGGGATCGAGCGACAACTCAAATTGCTTTTCCCAGTCGAACTTGTAGCGCGCATAGCTGAGTGCGTCGTCGCGGTCCCGTGCCCCTGGACGATGGCGCGCCACATCCGCCGCGTGAGCAGCAATCTTGTAAGCAATGATGCCGTCTTTTACATCCTTCTCATTGGGCAGTCCAAGATGTTCTTTCGGCGTGACGTAACAGAGCATCGAAGCTCCGTACCAACCGATCATCGCCGCACCAATCGCCGACGTAATGTGGTCGTAGCCCGGCGCGATGTCTGTCACCAGCGGTCCCAGCGTGTAGAACGGAGCCTCATAGCAGAGCTCGTTCTCCTTCTCTACTTGCTCCTTAATCTTGTCGAGCGGGATGTGGCCAGGGCCTTCGATCATCGTCTGCACATCATGCTGCCATGCGATCTTCGTCAACTCGCCCAGAGTCTTTAGCTCGGCAAACTGCGCTTCATCGCTCGCATCCGCCAGACAGCCGGGTCGCAGTCCATCGCCCAGCGAGAAGCTCACGTCGTACTTCTTCATGATCTTGCAGATGTCGTCGAAGCACTCATATAGGAAATTCTGCTTGTGGTGATGCGCCATCCATTGCGCCAGAATCGCGCCGCCGCGGCTCACGATGCCCGTGATGCGCTTTGAAACCATCGGCAGAAACTGAATCAGCACGCCGGCGTGAATCGTCATATAGTCCACGCCCTGCGCCGCCTGCTCTTCAATCACTTCGAGCATCACCGCAGCGTTCAGGTCTTCGACACGCTTCACCCGCGAGATCGCTTCATAAATCGGCACAGTTCCGATCGGAACCGGCGAATGCCGCAAAATCGCCTCGCGAATCTCATGAATGCCGCCGCCGGTGGAAAGATCCATCACCGTGTCCGCGCCATAGTGGATCGACGTGTGCAGCTTCTTCAGCTCTTCTTCCACATTGGAAGTAACGGCCGAGTTCCCAATGTTGGCGTTGATCTTGCACAGCGAAGCGATGCCGATCGCCATGGGTTCGAGTTCAGGATGATTGATGTTTGCGGGGATGATCATGCGCCCGCGAGCAACCTCGTCGCGTACCAGTTCGGCAGTGATCTTCTCTCGCCGCGCGATAAATTCCATCTCCTCGGTGACCACGCCCTGACGGGCATAGTGCATCTGGGAGAAGTTCCCGTCTTTGTTTTCAGCCTTCCGTTTGGCAAGCCACTCTGCTCGGGGCTTCAGAGCCATGCTGAAACCGTTGCCGTTCGTACCGTTCGTCGCATTGCCATTCGTTCCGGACATAGGAGATCGCACCATCCTCACAGAAATCTGATTCCTGATTATACGCCGCTGCACCGGACTGCCAGAAACCCCAGCCCCGCGCCAAATCGTTTTGCAGTCGCCTAGTTTCGCAGCGTCTTGCCCGTCTTCAGCGTGTACTGAATACGTTCCTGCGTTTTCTTCTCGCCGCAGAGCGATTTGAATGCCTCGCGCTCCAGATCAAGAATGTACTGCTCACTGACGGGAGTCCCCGGAGTGACATTGCCTCCGCACAAAACCTCTGCGATCTTCGTCCCCATTTTCTTCTCGTGATCGCTGATGAAGCCGCCCTGGTGCATGAGATGAACCCCCATCTTCAACGCAGCCAGAATGTTCTCACCCGGTGCAGGAACATCGGTGCGCATCACCGGAGGCTCATACCCAGCTCTTACCAGTTCCAACGCCCGAGCCTTCGCGTCGGACAGCACCCGCTCGCGATTCATCGTGATGCGGTCCGAAGTCGAAAGGAATCCGTATCCGCGCGCTTCGTGCGCCGACGTTGCGACCTTGGCGGTAGCGATCGTTTCGAACGCCTTCTTCATGGCCTCCATCAGTTCGACGGATTCGCCTCGTCCATCCGGCCGGATTGAAGTTGCGCTGTCTACCGCGCGCAACAACATCTCCTTGCATCCGCCGCCGCCGGGCAGCAGTCCCACTCCCACTTCCACCAGCCCCATATAGAGTTCGGCATGAGGCTGGCGCGTGGCCGCATGCAATGACAGTTCACATCCGCCGCCCAGCGTCAGACCGAACGGCGCGCTCACAACTGGTCTTGGTGAGAACTTGATCGCCTGTGTCATGCCCTGAAATTGGCGAATCGCCATGTCCACTTCGTCCCATTCTTCTTCCTGCACCGACATGAGCAGGAGCATGAGGTTTGCGCCAACCGAGAAATTCTGCGCATCATTCGTCATCACAAACGCGTCAAACGCATCCCCCGCTCCCCCAGGTTTCAGCGTTTGCAGAATCAGCGTAAGAATATCCGCGCCCAGTGAATTCATCTTCGAGTGGAACTGAATGCATCCCACCCCATCACCGATGTCCACCAGCGACGCGCCCGAATTTTTCTTCACCACGCCGTTCGATTTCTTCGCAACTTCCACCGACCAAACGCCCGTTGCAACTTCTACTGATTTCAGGCTGCTGCTCGCCAAATCAAAATACAGTTTTCCCGATGCCGCGTTTGAGTCGTCGGTGTACCAAGACTTTTGCCCGGAGCTCAGCAACCGTTCGACGTTTGCCGCGACCGGTCGCCCCTCGTTCTTCATGCGTCCGACGGTTGCTACCACGCCCGCCGCGTCCCACAGTTCAAACGGCCCCAACTCCCAATTGAAGCCCATCTTCATCGCGCGATCGATCTCCACCACGGAATCGGAAATCTCCGGAATGCGATTCGCCGAATACGTCCACAGATCGGAAAGCACAGCCCACAAGAACGCGCCGGCTTTGTCGGCCTTTGCCGCGCCTCCATCCATTCCCAGCAGCATCCTCGTGCGCGCGCCCGTGTCTTCCACGTTCTTAGCCGTATCCAGCGCCGGGAATTTTGGCTTCTGCCGCGGATGATATTCCAGCGTCTTCCAGTCAATCGCCAGCCTTTCGTCTTCGCCTCCACCCGTAGCCTTTACCTTCTTGTAGAACCCGCCCTTGGTCTTATCGCCAAGAAACTTGCGCTCCAGCATCTGGTTGAAGAAATCAGGAATACGCAATTCACTGCGCTCGTCCCGAACGTTCTTCGTCATGTTCCAGACCACATGCCCAAGAATGTCGAGTCCCACCAGGTCAATCGTGCGAAACGTTGCCGACCGCGGCCAACCCACGGCTTGCCCGGTCAGCGCGTCCACTTCTTCGACCGTCAAATCCATTTCCTGCATCAACCGCATCACGTTGAGCACGGAGAAAGTCCCAATGCGGTTGCCGATAAAATTCGGCGTGTCCTTGGCATACACCACGCCCTTACCCAATCGCACATCGCAGAACCGCGCCACGCTTTCGATCAGCTCCCGGTCCGCATCGGGCGTCGGAATCAATTCCAGCAGTCGCATATAGCGCGGAGGATTAAAGAAATGCGTGCCGAACCAGCAACGCCGGAAATCCTCCGAGAACCCTTCCGCGATCTTGCCCACCGGAAGCCCGCTCGTATTCGTTGTAACGATCGTCCCCGGCTTGCGAATCGCCTCAACTTTCTTCAGCAAACCGCGCTTGATTTCCAGATTCTCGACGACCGCCTCGATAATCCAATCCACATCCGCCAACTTCTTCAAATCGTCATCGAAATTCCCAACCGTCACCAGACGCGAAAGCGACGGCTCAAAAAAAGCTGCAGGCTTAGATTTTCGAGTTGCCTCCAGGCCAGCAGCCGCAACCTTGTTCCGCGCCGCACCATCCGCGTCAGGCGGGACAATATCCAACAGCAGGGAAGGCACACCCGCATTTGCAAAATGCGCCGCAATGCGCGCTCCCATCGTTCCTGCCCCGAGAACTGCCACTTTGTGAATCCGTTTCATATGAGTGCTGACTCCTGATCGAAGCGCGTTAAAGGAGTTTCCTTTGCGCCGAGACAATACTAATCGCAGCGAACGCGCAGCGGCATCCACAGACTTCTAGCATGGTTGCTCTTGACTCCACGGCGTAAAATAGAAGTATCCCAGTCCAAACGAAGTAGTTTTTCTTCGACAGGCGAAAAGCCTCCCAGGAGGCCCGGACGGGTGCGGCTCTTTGACAATCAATAAGGTACAAGCAAAGGCTGTCGAAGTGGACATAACCCCTTTGTTCCGAATACTTTGAAATATTTGTCCATTAGAATCAAGACTTTAGCGGACACACGACGCTCGATAGCGCGATTTCACGCCCTAAGTCGAATATTTTGAATACTTTGACTCTAAGTAACTTCGTTTCAAGACTTTGGAAGGGGGAAACCTCTAAGTTGATGATTTGAATAGACCGTTGCTAAGGGGGGGAGACCCCAGGATTGCGCCCTATATAAAGAGGAGTCTACTCAATCGGCGCTTGGCAGTAGCTACGGGAGCTTGTCCACGACCCAATCACTCTTGCCCGTGTTGACCAGGATGATCTCCGAGGATTTGCGGATCACGTGATTTTCTTTCCGTGTCAGCAGAACAATTGGAAAACTGTACCGCCCACGATTGCCATGGCCCGCTCCAATCTGATACGCGCGATTGTTCCCTCCCGAAGAAAAAAGTTCCTCCAACTTCTCGGGACTCTGCGAATGCCGGATTCCGTCACTCAGCAGCACAACTCCATTCTCCAAGTCCCCTATTTGCCAGTCGTGCAGGAAATGATTCGCTGCAGCAAGAGCAAATACGTACCCCGCTTCTACTCGAGTCGGCGTGCGGACTGGCTTATGAGATCGCCCCCAAGTCGAAGTCGTCATTACAAGGAGAAGGCAAATCGCAATCGGAAATTTCATTGGCCTGATTTTACTCGCGAGTGTTCCAAACTGAACCATCGCCGCCGAACCTGGAGTTTCAACTTTCGGTTCTGCCTGTAAGCACTTGCGTAGGCCCTTTACAGCTTTACCGCACACCAAGCAAGATGCTAGTATCCGCTGGCAAGGTGTGAGGGTTCGCATGAGTTCGCCCTACGGGCTTCAGATCACCGAAAATTGCGTTTTTTGCAAACTTCGTCAATCCGGTTTTTTCTGCGATCTTCCCAAAGGTCCTCTCGAAGCCATGGAGAAGATCAAGTACGCGAGCGCGTACCCGCAGGGAGCAGTTTTATTCGTAGAGGGACAGGCCCCGCGAGGCGTTTACATCGTCTGTTCTGGCCGCGTGAAACTCACAACCACTTCGCGTGATGGCAAGACGTTGATTCTCCGGATTGCGCAGTCGGGCGAAGTCCTTGGTCTCCACGGCACAGTTTCCGGTAAGCCCTACGAACTGACGGCAGAAACGCTGCAGCCCTGCCAACTGGATTTCATCAAGCGCGACGATTTTCTAAAGTTCCTCCAGAACCACGCCGATGCCTGTCTCCACGCAGCGCAACACCTGAGCGAAAACTGCCAGACCGCCTATGACATGATTCGTTCGCTCGGTCTGTCGCACTCCGTGTCAGAGAAGTTGGCCCGCTTGCTTCTGGAATGGGCCAGCGACGGCGAGCAGACCAAAGAAGGCATTCGCATCAAGGTCGCGCTGACCCACGAAGAGATTGCCCAGTTGATTGGCACCTCGCGTGAGACCGTGACTCGCGTGCTCGGCGAATTTCGCGACAAAGAGTTCGCGCAGCTTCGCGGCTCCACGCTCCTCATTCGCAATAAAGCTGCACTCGAAAGACTGATCGGCGCTTAGGATTTCTCCCTCCTCTTCTCTGGTAGCCTAGTTTCTTGCCCGTTCCCGAAGCCATCTCGTCTGTTCCATGGACTTCTGCGCAGGAGATCGCGTCCCAAATTCGCACAAAGGCTGTGTCACCAGTCGAAGTCGCTCGCGTCCATCTCGATCGCATCGAACGCCTCAATCCATCACTGAATGCCTTCGTTGATTGCCGGCCCGAAGTAGTTCTAGCGCAGGCCCGAGTTGCAGAGAAATCCGTCATGAGCGGCGAACCTCTCGGCCCGCTTCACGGAGTCCCGCTCTCCATCAAGTCGTCCATCGACGTAGTTGGCCATCGCTGCGAAGCTGGAACGCGCTTGCGCGCCGGATACATTGCCGCAACCGATGCTCCGCTGGTTTCGCGCCTGCGCACTGCAGGAGCCGTGATTCTCGGGGTGACCAACACGCCAGAACTTCTCATGGCGTGGGAAACTGACAATCTCATCTACGGTCGCACCAACAATCCCTGGGACCTCACGCGCACAGCAGGCGGATCGAGCGGCGGAGAATCAGCAGCCATCGCAGCCGGCCTTTCCGCAGGCGGAGTCGGCAGCGACGGCGGAGGTTCCATCCGTGAGCCCGCACATTTCTGCGGCATCTGTGGCCTCAAGCCGACTCCCGGACGAATTCCATCGTCGGGTCACTTTCCCAAGTCAGGCGGTCCGTTCGCGTTGATCGGTGTAGTCGGACCAATGGCTCGCACCGTTGGTGATCTGCAAGTCCTGTTCGAAGCGATGGCAGGCCCCGATGACGGCGATCCATCATCCGCGCCAGTCCCGCTGCGTCCTGTGGTCTCGAAGGTTCTACAGAACATTCGTGTTGGCTTCTTCGAGGATGACGCTCGAACCCCAGTAACGAAAGAGACGCGCATCGCGGTCAAGCGTGCAGCCAACCTCCTGTCGCAAAGTCGCTTCGCAGTGGATGAATTCCGCCCCGAAGGACTCGAAGGAGCGCGCGAACTCTGGTGGAAGTTCTTCGGCACCGCAGGCGGAATGATTCTAGGTCCCATGCTTCGCGGCCGCGAAGCAGAACTCAGCCCAATATTGCGGCAGTTCCTGTCCTGGACAGCTTCCGAACCCGCGCACACCGGCGAATCACTACTGATGACTTGGCTAGCTCGCGACGAAATCCGGGAAAAGTTTCTGCGCCAAATGCAACAGTATCCGATCCTCCTCTGTCCCACAGCAGCCATTCCCGCCTTCCGCCACGGCGAGCGCGAATGGCAAGTCGAAGGCAAGACCGTCAAATACCTCGATGCCTGGTCCTACTGCGAGTGGTTCAACCTGCTCGGCTTTCCAGCCGCTGTCGTACCAATGGGCTTTTCGGAGGAAGGACTCCCCATCGGAATTCAGATTGTCGGCCGACCATGGGAAGAGGAAACTGTACTTGCGGTCGCGGCTGCTCTCGAAACCGCGAGAGGCCCAATCCGGCCCTAATCCGCCTCTAGTATTTTTGTATTATTCATTCAAATCACGTGCTCCCGCTAGACTCAAACACCAGCGCTTAGCGATGTGGGCGACGCGTTACGCTATTCATGTCAGTCCCCGGTTCTACGACTCCGAAGCTGCTTCGTGGCCTGATGTTAGTGTTGGTCGCGTCTGCTATCTATCTGTATCCGTTCCCTCAAGCCAACGTCCTTTATCCGGCAGTCGTAGTCATTCATGCGATCGCTGGAGTCCTGGCTGCCATTGTTGCCATATTCACCGCGTCCCGACTGCTGCGGCAGGGAAGTCTTGTTTGGAAGTTGGGCTGGCTCTTGTTTGCGGCCGGTGCGATTGTCGGCTTGATTCTCATCTACACCGGAACCGCCCACAGTGAGTTTCGCCTGCTTTATACCCACATCATTCTCTGCATCTTGGGAATCGGTTGTCTCCTGGCCGAGTTGTTGGGCAACCGAGGCTGGCTCGGGTCGAATGCCTTCGTTCGCCTGGTAGTTTGTCTCGCTGTCCTCGCGGCAGTTGGTTGGGCAGCGCGATATCAGCGCGAAAGCCGCTGGCTAACGCGCGCAGTCATCAAGAATCCGGTTCTTCCTCCGGAAACCATGGACGGTGAAGGTGACGGCCCCTCTGGCCCGTTCTTCCCAAGTTCCGCGCAGGTTTACGGCGCCGAGAAAATTCCCAGCAAATTTTTCATGGAGTCGGAATCCTGTAAGCGCTGCCACGAAGATATCTACAATCAGTGGAACAGCTCTGCGCACCACTTCTCATCGTTCAACAATCAGTGGTATCGCAAGTCCATTGAGTACATGCAGGACACGGTTGGCACCAAGCCTTCGAAATGGTGCGGCGGTTGCCATGACCCAGCCGTCCTCTACGCCGGCAAAATGGACACGCCAATCAAAGAGATTGTTCATCAACCAGAAGCGCAAGCCGGCCTCGGGTGCATGATGTGCCACGCCATCGCCGACGTGAAGAGCACCATGGGTCAAGGCGATTTCCATCTCGAATATCCCAAACTGCACGAACTCGCCGCCAGCAAAAATCCGGTGATCCGCTATTTGCACGACACGATCACGAAGCTGAATCCCGAACCCCATCGCCGCGTCTTCCTCAAGCCTTTCATGCGCGACCAGACGGCCGAGTTCTGCTCCTCCTGCCACAAGGTTCATCTCGACGTTCCGGTCAATCACTACCGCTGGATTCGCGGCTTCAACGAATACGACAACTGGCAGGCCAGCGGAGTGTCCGGACAGGGAGCGCGGTCCTTTTACTATCCTGCAAAATCCCAGCAGTGCGCCGATTGCCACATGCCGCTGGAGCCTTCGAACGATTTTGGCAACGTAGCCGGCAAAGTACATTCACATCGCTTCCCGGCCGCCAACACGGCCTTGCCGACCGCCAACGAAGATCCTGTTCAACTCAAGAAGACCGAAGACTTCCTTACCAGCGGTGCGTTGACGGTCGATATCTTCGCGCTTACACCTGCGACCGCGACGACGAAGAATGAAGCCGTAACGCAGCACGACGTATCTACCACCTTTGCCGTCGGAGAAGAATCAGAGGCCAGCGTGACGCCGGCCAGCAATGCTCCGGCCGTGCCCGTGACCGCTCCTCTGGATCGGGTGCACCCAGCGGTGCGACGCGGCGATACCGTGCGCGTCGATGTTGTTGTCCGTACAAAAAGGATTGGCCACTTTTTTCCCGGCGGTACGGTGGACGCCTACGACACGTGGCTCGAACTGAAAGGCGTGGACGACAAAGGCCAGACGGTTTTCTGGAGCGGCATGGCGGAAAACGACGGCAAGGGCCCGGTGGAAAAAGGAGCGCACTTTTATCGCTCGCTTCAGGTGGATGCTCATGGAAATCCAATCAACAAGCGCAATGCCTGGGCCACTCGATCCGTCGTGTATGTGCGTCTGATTCCGCCCGGCGCCGCTGACACGGTCCACTTCCGCATGAAGATTCCGCCAAAGACAGGAAACAAGATCACTCTGACAGCGCGCCTTTGTTATCGAAAATTTTCCTGGTGGGGCACCCAATTTTCTTTCGTCGGCCAGCCAGATCCAGCGGCGCCGGCTTCCGCAGTTGCGCCTGAATTCGACGATAGAAAATTCTTGCTGAATGCTTCCATGCAAGGAGTTTCCGCGAAGACCGAGAAAATTCCAGATGTACCCATCGTTCCCGTAGCAGAGAACGAAGTCTCGCTGGATGTTCTCCCCGCCAACGCCCCGGAGCCCAAGCCCGCTACGCAGTTGGCGAAAGAAGACTGGCAGCGCTGGAACGACTACGGGATCGGACTATTACTCCAAGGCGATTTGAAAGCAGCCCAAGTGGCCTTCGAAAAAGTAACGGAGATTGATCCGCAGAATCCCGATGGCTGGGTGAACATTGGTCGCGCATCTCTGCAGGAAGGTGATGTCCCGCGCACGCGGGCGGTGCTCGAAAAAGCTTTGGCAATCAGCCCCAAACTCGCCCGTGCTCACTTCTTCTACGCTTCATTGATGAAGACCGCCGGAGATTACGATCAGGCGGCTGCGCATCTTCAAATCGTACTGCAGCAATATCCGCGGGACCGCGTGGCCCTGAACAATCTGGGCCGTGTTTTGTTCTTGCAACGAAAATATGCTGATGCTGTGAAGATTCTGCAACAAGTTCTCGCGGTTGATCCCGAGGACCTGCAGGCGCACTACAATCTCATGCTCTGCTACAACGGTCGGGGCGACGAGAAAATGGCGAAAGAGCACCAGACGCGCTATCTACGCTTCAAAGCCGACGAATCGGCGCAAGCGATTACCGGCCCATATCGCCAGTTGCATCCCGAGGACAACAACGAACGCCAGAACATTCACGAGCATATTTCCGTCCCACTACCGATTCTGTCCCAGTCCTCAGCGAAAATCTCCGCACGCGCAAAACAGAAAAGCTCTCCCGCACTCTCCTCGGGAGGGTCATGGTGATCGCGTCCGAGGATTTCACGATTGCAGAAGGGTCGCAGAAGCCCAAAGAAAAGTCTTTCCCACGCATTCTCCGTGCCTCCGTGTCTCCGTGGTGGGTGTTGTTCTTGCTGGTCGCTGTATCTGCGGCTCCCGCCCAGACCATCACGTTCCGCGACATTACTGCCCAGGCCGGTATTCACTTCACCCACAACAACGGCGCCTTCGGCAAAAAATGGCTACCGGAAACCATGGGCCCCGGCTGCGCTTTCATTGATTACGATAACGACGGCTGGCAAGACATTCTGCTGGTCAACGGCACCGACTTCCCCGGCCACGCCAAAGGCGGAGCCACTACTCCGAAGCTTTACCACAACAATCACGACGGAACATTCACGGACGTTACAGCAAAAGCTGGCCTCGCAATCCCCCTTCTTGGCATGGGCGCAGCCGTCGGGGATTTTGACAACGACGGCTTCGACGACATCTTCATCACCGCCGTCGGCCAAAGCCGTCTCTTCCATAACAACGGCAATGGCACTTTCACGGATGTGACGAAGTCCGCTGGACTGTGGGGACCAAACGAGTTCTCGACCAGCGCCGCTTGGTTCGACTACGATCGCGACGGCAAGCTCGATCTCGTCGTCGCCAACTATGTGCAGTGGTCGCAGCAAGGCGATATCTATTGCACGCTCGATGGCGCGCACAAATCCTACTGCACGCCCGAATCCTACAAGGGGCTATCCGTTCGCCTCTGGCATAACCTTGGCAACGGTCGCTTCGAAGACACCACGCAGAAGGCTGGGATGTATGACCCGACGTCCAAGAGTCTCGGCATCGCAATTCTCGACGCGAACAACGATGGTTGGCTCGATGTCCTTGTCAGCAACGATACGCAGCCGAACAAGCTGTATGTGAACAAGAAGAACGGCACATTCGAAGAACGCGCGGTTCCGGCAGGAATTGCTTTCAGCGAAGATGGTGTGGCCCGCGCGGGCATGGGCGTTGACGCCGCCGATTTTGATCACTCCGGCGCCGCCAGCCTCATCATCACGAACTTTTCCAATCAGATGCTGTCGCTTTACCACAACGAGGGCAACGGACTGTTCGTGGATGAAGCTCCCAGTTCAGAGGTCGGTCGCGCTACCTTGCTGACGCTTGGATTCGGCTGCTTCTTTTTCGATTACGACAATGACGGCTGGCTCGACATCCTGGTCGCCGACGGCCACATAGAAGATGAAATCGAACGCGTGCAAAAGCGCGTCAGTTACGCCGAGCCGCCGCACCTGTTCCGCAATCTAGGCAAAGGAAAGTTCGAGGAAGTGACTACAAAAGTCGGAACCGCCTTCGCTGCGCCAAAAGTCGCGCGGGGAGCGGCCTACGCCGACATCAACAACGACGGAGCTCTCGACGTTCTCCTGATGACCAACGGTGGCGCTGCACATCTCTACCGCAACGAAGGCGGAGCAAACCAGAGCCTGCGCGTGAAACTGGTAGGAACGAAGTCGAATCGCGATGGCATCGGTACCGTCGTTCGGGTCGTTGCCGGTAGCGAAAAACAATGGCAGATGCTGCGCTCTGGTTCCAGTTACCTGTCTTCCAGTGAACTGGTACTGACTTTCGGCATGGGCTCCAAAACAAAGGCGGATGCCCTTGAGCTCCAGTGGCCCAGCGGCCAACTCGACAAGCTTTCCAACATTTCAACCGGCGAGACGATCACAATCCAGGAAGGCAGGGGTGTGATTGCGGCGCGGCCCTACGGCAAAAGATAGTGCGCGCGCAAGGCCAAACTCCGCCTCGCACGAACCCCTCAATTTGTGTCATCCTGAACGGAGCGGAAGATTTTACGAAGTGAAGTTCCTGCGGAGCCGAAGAACCCCTGCCCGGCATCAAAGTCGATGTCGTGTCAGGATGTTTCGGGATGTTTTGACCACAACGCCTGATTTCTAAAATGAAAACCTCGAAGCTTGGAATCGCACTGGTTATCACCATCCTAATGGCGTCTGCGCTTCTCTTCCTTGGCGCAGGTTCTTCCGCCGACCCCGCCGAAGCCGCGCGCCTCAACAACCTCGGCGTCGCCTACATGAACCAGCAGTTGTTTGAAAAAGCGCTAAAGATGTTCGAGCAAGCGGCCGCGAAAGATCCTTCGTTGAAGGTAGCGACGCTGAATCGCGGCGTTGCCCTCATGAACCTGCAGCGCGGCGAGGAAGCAAAGCCCTTACTCGAGAAAGCCGCGCAAGACGATCCTAAGGACGCTCACTCCTTTTATAACCTCGGGCTCTATTACAAGAATTCTTCCGTGCCAGACTCTGCCGTCGTGGCATTTCGTCACGTTACCGAAATCGATCCTAACGACGCCGATGCCTGGTATTTTCTAGGTTCCACGTACGCGCAGCAAAAGCTATTTCCCGAGGCAGTTGCCGCCTTTGAACACGCGCTCAAACTCGACCCACTCCATGCCTCCGCCGAATTCGGCCTCGCTCGCGCCTACCAGCAATCCGGACAAACCGATTCCGCTCACGAAGCGATGAAGAAGTTCCAGTACGTTACACAGAACAAGCTTGGCTCGCCGATCAGCCTGACCTACGGAGAGCAAGGCAAGTACTCGCGTGCAGAAGACTCGCCAGTTGCGGTGCAGAAAGTTCTGCCGCAGATTGATGTGAAGTTTGTGGATGTGACGCAAAGTGCAGGAATCGTATCGAAAGCGTTAGCGAGTACGAGCACGAAAGCGGCTTCAACTCTTGGCCCGGGCGCATGTTTCCTGGACTATGACAACGATGGATGGATCGATGTCTTGTTGACCGACAACGGCGCCGCAGGTGGATTGTCACTGTTGCACAACACGCGAGGGAAGTTCGAGGACGTTACAAAAACCGCCGGCCTCGATAACCTCACCCAGGTCCTCAGTTGTACGACTGGCGACTATGACAACGATGGCTTCGTGGACATTGCCATGAGTGTGCGCGGCAAAGTTCACCTGGTTCACAACCAAAAAAACGGAACTTTCAAGGACGTGACCGAATCAGCAGGAATTGGGAACGATCAGTCCTCCGTAGGTTTAACCTTTATTGACTACGACCACGACGGTGATATTGACCTTTACGGGGTAGGCGGTACGTGGCAACTATTGCCAGGCGGTGGCGGAGTGGCTCGCTTAGAAGTGGACCCGAAAGCACTAAGCGTCATGTGGCGTAACAACGGCGATGGGACCTTTACAAATGTTAGTCCGGCACTAGGAGTGCCCGCTCCCCTTAGCATCGCCGCTGTTGGTACTGACTACAACAATGATCGGGCTGTCGACATCGTGGTAGGGCATGGGAGCCAGCAGTATCCTGTCATCTTCGAGAATCCTCGGGAGGGCAAATTTACGGAGAGGGAGTTTTTCAAGGAGTTGAATCCCACTGCCGGTGTTGCTGCGCTCGATTTCGACCACGACGGCTGGATGGATTTGGTCTTTAGTCAGTGGTCGAGCGAAGGCGGCCCTGTTGTCACTCTTTGGCGCAACGATCATGGTAAGAACTTCCAGCAAGTCGCACTTCCGAAAGTTGACTGGGTTCGCGCCTACGGCATCGTCGCCCTCGACTACGACAACGACGGTTGGGTTGACCTGGCCGCAGTCGGCGAAACCAAAGACGGCCGCGGCGAGGTCCGTCTCTTCCGTAATCTAGGCCCTGACGGCTGGAAGGACGTCACCACCGACGTCGGTTTGGACAAGGTTCAACTCAAAAATCCTAGCGCGATCATCGCCGGCGACTACGACAACGATGGCGCTGTCGATCTGCTGGTCACACAGAATCACGGCCCCGCCGTTCTTCTCCGCAACGAAGGAGGCAGCAAGAACAATTCACTGCGCCTCGCGCTCAAGGGCCTGAACGACAACAAGTCCGCTATCGGCACTAAGGTAGAAGTCTTTTCCGCTGGGATTCGCCAGAAGTTCGAAGTTTACGGCTCCTCCGGGTATCTCGGACAGAATTCGCCCTATCTCACCATAGGTCTTGGCCAGGCGAAGGAAGCCGATGTCGTCCGCATGTTCTGGCCCACGGGCGTATTGCAAGACGAAATGGAAGTCGCCGCCAACAAGGTTCAGGAGTTTCTCGAAATCGATCGCCGCGGGTCCTCCTGCCCCACCCTCTTCGCGTGGGATGGCACACGCTACGCCCTGGTTGGAGACATGCTCGGAGCAAGCGTCATCGGGCACTGGGTTGGCACCCACAATGGACAGATCGAACGCAACAATCCGCGTCCGGCTGAAGCCATCAGACTCGATCGCCACACCCTTCGCGAAAAAGACGGCAAGCTCAGCTTCCGTTTCATGGAACCGCTGGAAGAATCCGTCTATCTCGACCAGACGAAATTGCTTGCGATCGATCATCCCGCAACGGATGACGTCTATCCCAACGAATACTTCGCCAGCAATCCGCCATACCCGCCATTCAAAGTCGTGTTCAGCAACAACAAAGATGCGCATCCGCCCGCCGGAGCCTGGGACAACCACGGACACAACGTGCTGCCCGATTTGCTGGCCCATCACTACTTCGGCGATTTCAAGGTTCTACCGTTTCTCGGTTTCGCCGAGACGCATTCGCTCGAACTCGATTTAGGAGAGGCCTATCGCGGCGGCCCGCTCTGGCTCCTCATGCAGGGCGAGATCGAGTACTTCAGCGCGACCAGCATGTACGCTGCCGATCAGGCTCATCTCACTCCCTTCGCCCCCTATGTTGAAGCGCAAGATGAAAAAGGGAAGTGGGTGCGCGTAATTGACGATCTCGGATTCCCCGCAGGCGGTCCGCGCACGATGACCGCTGACCTCACTGGAAAATTGCCAGTCGGTACGCGCCGCATCCGCATGACGACTAACCTGCAAGTCTATTGGGACAACATCCTGATCAGCCGCACCGACCAGAAGCAATCCGTCCGGGTAACGCCCGTTCCGCTCGCACACGCGAACCTCAGCTTCCACGGTTTTCCGTTGAAGATCGAGGATCAGCCGCCGGGCAATGTGAAGTACATCTACGAGCAAGTCAGCGCCACCGGCCCATACACGCGCCCCGCCGGAGCCTACACGCGCTATGGCGATGTAGCGCCGTTGCTCACCGCGCTTGACGATAAATTTGCCGTCTTCGGTTCAGGGGACGAAATCGCGCTCGACTTCGATCCGGCAACTTTACCCACGCTCCCTGCAGGCTGGGTTCGCGACTATTTCTTCGTCGCCAACGGATACGAAAAAGATATGGACTTCTACGCCTATCGCGGCGACACGGTCACTCCGTTGCCGTTTGGCGCGATGAAATCTTATCCATATCCGGACCAGTCGTTCCCGACCGATCCCGACCACATGAACTACCAACTCGAATACAACACCAGATTCATGTCAGGGAACGAAACCGGAGGCTACGCCTTCCAATATCCGAATCAACATTGATCTTGTAGCGCCGGCATCCTGCCGGCTGTCCCGAGGGCGTCTCGCCCTCGGCTCGGCGGGCCATGATCGCGCTACAATCACACTGCATGCGGTCTGCACGGACGATCATCCTGATCCTCACACTTGCCAGCGTGCTCGCGGCTCAAACCGAACCGCAAAGCCCCATGGGCCCGCCCGCAAGAATTCCAACGGCCGCTCCAGAGCAGAAGCCCGCCCCGTCGAAACTCACTGCACCCGTTCCTGTCTTCCGCGATATCTCGGCCCAAGCCGGACTGACCGCTTCCCACATCTCTTCTCCGCAAAAGCATTACGTCATCGAATCCATGAGTGGTGGTATCGGTCTTTTCGACTGCGACAACGACGGCAAACTCGATATCGTCATGGTCAACGGCTCGACTGTCGACCGCTTTCGCCAGACCGGCGGCGATCCGCTCGTCACTCTCTGGCATCAGGACGCCGATCTCAAATTCGCGGACATTACCGCGAAGGCGGGCCTCGCCCGCAAAGGCTGGGGCATGGGTGTGGCCGTTGCCGATTTCGACAACGATGGCAACCTCGACCTTTTCGTCACCGGATACAACGGCAACGCGCTCTATCGCAACAAGGGAAACTGCACGTTCGAAGATGTGACGGACAAGGCCGGAGTGCGCGGCGGCGGCTTCTCAACAGGCGCCGCCTGGGCCGACTACGACCGCGACGGCAATGTGGATCTGTTCGTCTCGCGCTACGTCCACGTGGACATGGATCGTCTGCCCACGTTCGGTTCTACACAGTTTTGTCATTTCAAAGGCGTGCCCGTGCAATGCGGACCCTGGGGCATGGAAGGCGAGACCGATCTGCTCTACCACAACCGTGGCGACGGCACGTTTGAAGAAGTCTCAAAGAAAGCCGGAGTGAACGATCCCGAGAAATATTACGGCCTTGGCGCAACCTGGGGCGACTACGACAACGACGGCTGGCCGGATCTGTTTGTCGCCGACGACGCCACCCCCAATCACCTCTATCGCAACAATCACAACGGCACCTTCACCGACGACGCCATGGTCGCCGGCATTGCAATGAATGGTGAAGGTCAGGCGCTTGGCTCGATGGGCGTCGCATGGGGCGACTACGATCACAGTGGACACCTGTCAATGTTCGTTACTGAATTCGCGGACCAGGCAAACACCCTCTATCACAATCAGGGTGCGCGCGGATTCGAAGATGTAGCGATGCAGTCGCGCATCGGTCAAGTCAGCCTGCCCTATCTCGGTTGGGGTACGAAGTTTTTTGATATGGACAACGACGGCTGGCTTGATGTGCTGGTCGTATGCGGACATGTCTATCCGCAGATGGACAACGTAAAGGGGAGCGCCGCGTATGCCCAGCCTTTGCTACTCCATCGCAACCAGCATGACGGTACGTTCGACGAAGTCTCGAAGCTGGCTGGTCTGGGCGACATGCCGCTAAAATCAAGGCGCGGCGCGGCATTTGGCGACATCGCCAACAACGGCAACATTGACATCGTCATTCTCAACGTCGGCGAATCGCCCACTCTGTTACTCAACACCAACCACAGTCCGAATCACCGCGTACTTTTCAAACTCGAAGGAACGAAGAGTAATCGCGCCGCCGTCGGCGCTCGCGTCACCATCCATACCGGAAGGATGACCCAAATCGACGAAGTGCGTGCGGGGGGAAGTTATCTCTCGCAGAACGACTTGCGGCTGCACTTCGGTCTCGGTACCGTTCCAAAAATAGGTTTAGTCGAAGTGCGCTGGCCAACCGGCAAGACAGAGACGTTCAAAGACGTTGCTGCCGACACGATCTACACCATCACCGAAGGGCAGGGAATCAAGGTGACTGCGCCGCTCCCCGCGCCAGGCGCACCTTCGTTCTAGTGCACCGCAGGTGCTTCTTCGACCTTGTCGGCTTTCGACAGCTGTCTCCAAGTCACCAGCACAAACCCCTGTTCTTTGAGGAATTGCCGGAACTCCGCACTCTTCACCATCTCAAGATCGCGTTGCCGCCACGCTGCTCCCCAGTCTGGGTGGTCCCAAGTCGATCCACGCATCTCGTCATCATCATAGGCCAGGTGCACAATCAGTTCGTACACGCCTGGCGGCAGCGGTGCCAGTTGCTTCTTGTACCAGTCGAGCCAGTCCTTTGGGGCCACGCCGGGCTCCATGGTGACAACACGATCAATGAGCGCCTTCGTGGAGTCGATCGTCACTCCCGGCGGCGGACCGTGAGTCCCCTGCCTCTCAAGGAGAATTGGCAGGCGATAAGATAGGTGCAGTTTTCGATAGACCCCAAACAGATCCTGCGACGCGACCATTCCCGCCATGTGCATATCAAGGTGCGTGAGCGGAATCCCCGCACTCTGCGCCCGACCCACCTGGGCCCGAAGTTCATACTCCACATCAGCCATCGCTGCGTTCTTCGCGACGACATCCGTATCCAGCGGAAAATATCCATGTTCATTCACTAGGGTCGAGACTCGGCTCACTCCACTCACCGGACCCCAGCGAAAGTCGGTCCACTCGCTAGTCAGCGCGAGATGAATGCCGAGATCAGCCTCCGTATGCTGCTTGGCCCAACGCGCCACCTCCGGAAACCAAGGGCAGGGAACTAGGATGCTTGCCGAAGTGATCCACCCTCTCTCCAATGCCTCGAACGTCGCGCGATTGACCGAGTGGTTCATGCCTAGATCATCGGCGTGAATCACAAGGAGTCGCGCGGTTCCGGGGTAACCGAGTTGTTCCTGTACGGTCTTGGGAGAAGGTGGCGTCGCCTGACCAGCCAACCCACAGCTCAAGCAAACCGTGATAAGGACCGCCAAACATAGCTTCCTCTGCATGGGACCTCCTTCGGCAATAACCATTCCCCTTTGAATCGTTTTAGTAGGAGCGTTTTGACTTTCCAAGGATACGGCGTGCCTATACAATCCGAAAGAATTTTCTTTATCAGAAACTACCCGGCAAGATTTATCCATGAGCGAACCCGCAACCACTTCCTCCGCCCCCGGTCTTAGACGCACTCTCACGCTTTGGGATCTGATCATGTACGGCATCATCGTCATTCAGCCCACCGCCCCCATGCCCGCCTACGGCGTTTTCAGCAACGCCGGGCAAGGCCACGTCGTGACGTCGATCCTGATTGCCATGGTCGCCATGGTGTTCACGGCAATGAGTTACGGCCGTATGGCGCGCGTCTATCCGAGCGCGGGATCAGCCTACACCTACGTAGGCCGCGAACTGCATCCTTCGCTTGGCTACGTCACTGGCTGGAGCATGACGATGGATTACATCCTCAATCCATTGATCTGCACCATCTGGTGCGCCAAGGCGATGGCGGATCTACTGGCGGGAACCAGCCTTCAGATTCCGTATCCCGGGCTCATCTGGCCGTTGTTTTTTGCTGTGCTCTTCACGGTCCTTAATCTGCGAGGCGTGCAAACGTCGGCACGCATAAACAACATCTTGTTCGCAGTCATGGGTGCCGTGATCCTGGCATTTTTCTGGTACACGGTCCGATACATCTTTCATCTCCCGCAATATCCGGAAGCGTACTTTCTGCGCCCGTTTTACAATCCCGAAACCTTTAGCGTCAGTCGCGTATTCCACGGAACCTCTGTCGCTGTTCTGACTTATATCGGCTTCGACGGGATTTCAACCCTGTCGGAAGAAGTGGAAAACCCGAGACGAAACATCTTTCTGGCAACGGTTCTGGTTTGCCTGATTACCGGCTTTCTTGCTTCGGCGGAAGTCTATGGCGCGCAGTTGTTGAGCTCGAGGTACAACTTTGCCGATAGCGAAGTGGAGAATGCATTCAGTCACGTAGCGGCAATTGCTGGAGGTCCGCTCATGACTCGTGCGATCAGCATCACGCTCCTCATCGCTACCATCGGATCCGGCATGGGCGCACAATTAGGCGCGGCGCGGTTGCTCTATGGAATGGGCCGCAGTGACGCTATTCCGAAGAAGTTTTTTGGCGCGATTCATCCTCGAACCAGAATTCCTGCCAACAATGTGGTCTTTGTCGGTGTGATCGCGCTGATCGGGGCATTTCTGGTCAGCTATGACAACGGTGCTCAACTACTTAACTTCGGCGCCCTTATCGCGTTCATGGGCGTCAACTTGGCGTCACTGACTCATTACTTCATCCGCGGAGAGAGCCGAACTTTCGGGCATCTGATTCCGCCTGTTCTGGGATTCCTCATTTGCTTCTTCATCTGGATTCACCTTTCCCACCTCGCACTGATCGCTGGCACGGTGTGGATGGTCGCGGGGATTGCCTATGGCTTCTTCAAAACTCGGGGCTTCCGAGAGGATCTGGTGAACTTCGATATTCCAGCCGAGTAAGTCGCGCAGGTTGGCAATCGGGTATTTTCGCAATCCGGGCCCTCGCCTCAGTCGCATCTAGTGGGGCGAGCGTTCTCGATTGCAAAACTACCCGATTGCACAATTTCTAATCTCTAGTCCACGTTCCAGCCGCTCACTTCCAATTCTGGCTTCGTCCCGCCCAAATCCGAGACACGATACGTGGCTGAAACTGCCCTCTTTTCTCCAGGCAGTAGAGAAACATAGTTGTCTTCCCAGACAACCGGCAGAACTTCCTCCCCGCCTTTCCCCTTGCTGACCTTCAGCCGAACAAAGAAAGCCAGATTCTTGCTCGGATTTTCAAGCATGACCCGCGTGACTGACTCTGCTCCCTTGCTCTCGGTGTGGTTGGAAACATTCAACTTCACCTTCGGCATCTGCGCCAGCGACGTGTAATCCGCATAGGACGCTGTTGGAGTCATGTACCAGGTTGATTTCGCCCAGTCGAGCGTCTCGGGCCTTGTCGAAAGCCAGTAGAAGTTCGATCCCACCAGTTTCCCGCCAGCATCCGTGACCCGCAGGTCGAGAAAATATGCTGGCGACAGGCCTTCGACTTTTGGCAGATCGAGTATTTTCGTCGTGCTATCCGCCGCCGCGTCCATCGTTACCACCTTCGAGAATTTCTCGCCGGCATCCTGATTAAACAACCGTGCCGTCAGTTTGAGTCCCTTAACATCTTGGTACTGACTGCTGACCAGCCAGATCGCATTGTCATCGTATCCATACACGGGATTGAGCGCCTGTGTCGCCTTCTTCGCGCCAAAATATCCGCCGCCCGGCTGCAGATAGTAGTCATACAAGTGCCAGATCATCGAGGGCCAGGCATTGTTCAGCATCCACTGGATCACGCCTGTCGACTCGTACTTGTTCCGGCTGTACGCCTCGAACATGGCGCGCACGCCTTCATAAGTCATCATCTGTGATTTGAAAGTGAAATCTTCCGCGCTCGAACTCTTGCCGTAGCGTGCGTTCTGCGCGTCGGTAAAAACCTGCAAATTCTTGAACGCCCCACCGCCCGCGTGGAAGTTCCAGGTGTCATCCATGGGCCACACGTGGTCTTTGCCGACCATCCGCCTTACGCTCTCAATTGTCGGTACGGCCGGACCCATGCTCGTTTCCGTGTTGAAGCCGTATGCCCCGCCGCATCCGCCCTGGTTACACTTTTGCTCGTCGGCCGACCGGTGAACGTCGGCTGTCCAATAAGAAGGCGCGACGTACTCATACGGCCCCGACATCTTCCCGCCACTTTCGCCCGTCACACTTGCTGTCTTTGCCGTCGCCGAAGAAACAATCGGATTCGGCCACATCAGGTCTTTCTCGACCTTTAAATACATTTCCTCCACATCCAGTGGCGGAGGATTGTCACTGCCGTTCAGCCACGCCACCAAGCTCGGATGGCTTCGAATTCTGTAGATCTGATTGCGCAACGATTCCTTCGCGATCGGGAAGTCATCTTCCTTCCAATTTCCCCAGTGCTCCCAGAAATCGCAACAGCACCAACCCGCCATCACCAGAATTCCCGCCTGATCGGAGATGTCAAAAAACTCATCCGGCTCGAGCTTGCCTTCCAGCCGGACCGTGTTTAGTCCCATATCTTTCACATAGCGGAATTCGTCTTCCAGTCGCTGCTTGTTTTCGCGCAGCATCATGTCGGGAGTCCAGCCGGCGCCGCGAATCAAAATATTCTTGCCGTTCACCTTGTACAGACGCTTGAAACGTCCCGGAGCCTGTTCGGTGACTTCTGAAGTGATTTCGCGGATGCCAAACCGTGTGTGGGCGGAGTCGGAAATCTTGCCGTCCACTTCAAACGTGAGTTCGAGATCGTGGAGGTTTGGAGTTCCCATCTGCGCTGGCCACCACAGGCTGGGATGGTTCAAATTGAGTTGGGAGAACCGGTCAGGGGAAAAGACAACATCTCTCGATTCGCCGGCTGCGAGTTCGACAGATTGCTCGAACGCAACGTTAGCGGCCCGTCCCTTGAGCGTGCCCTTTACCGCCTGCGCTGTTGCGTTCTTCACGAGAGCCGTCACAGTCAAGTGGGCAGCGTCGTTCGCCGGTGAGTCCACTTTCGAAATTACTGCCGGATACCGCACGGCAACCGGCCCACTCGATTTCAGATACACATCTCGGAACAAGCCCATGTTCTTGTCGGGCGGAGACGGGTTCCAGTCCACAAACGTGATGGCCAGGTTGTTTTCCGTTGGCGCCCAAACTTGGACGGCGAGTACGTTCGCTCCTTCTTTGGCCGCTGCAGTCACGTTGAACTCGTAGGTCCGCCACCCGCCCGCTACCTCGTGCGAGTCCGCAATTTGCTTCCCATTTAAAAATATGTTGGCGCGATAGTTGATCCCATCGAATCCAAGCCAAACCGTCTTTCCCGCATATTCGCGAGGCAATGTAAATTCTTTTCGGTACCACCAGGAGACCGTGTAGGGACTGTCCGTAGGCATCGGGAGGTTCGAAAAATTGGCGCCAATCGGATAGCTAAGCCCGGGGAACTGGCGAAGATTCGTTCCGAAGAAGGGATCTGGCAACAGCCCGTTCTTCACCTGTGCTCCGACCACCGTTGTTGGGACCTCGGTCGCAATCCAATCCCGGGTCGAGAAGCCGGTGCTCGAAATGGCCTCGCCAGCGCTCGTTACCTTCGCCGAGGTTTGCAGACTCCATCCTTCTCGCAGAGCAAGTCTTTGATTCGAGGCGGGACCGTTGCCGGGTTGGGCGACTGCCACTGCGGCAAGAAGAAACTGCAAAAGAAGTCTTGATATCCGTGTCATTTGGAATTCCTCAGGAGCTTTTTGACGTGCGCACGTTCACTGGTTCTAAGATCGCCTACGTTCATATCACTTTTATTAATTCGTTTCAATAAAGGAGTTGTTTACGTTCGATCCCGAGTCCGAAGAACCTCCAGAGGGGTTCACCCCCTTGCCGTGTCTATGTGGCTCTTTCCACCGGAAGCTAGTTTATAATCAAGAATTCGACTATCCAGCGCGGAGTAATTCAACAATATGATTCGACAGCTTCAAAACGCGGGACCGACGGTGAAGATCATTCTTTCCGGGTTACTGCTCATTATTTGCGGCGGTATGGTGATTACCCTGATCCCGGGCGGCTTCGGTTCCAGCATGGGCCTCGGCGGACCCCCCGCTGGCGTTCTCGCCACTGTGGGCGAGGAGAAGATCACCGTCCTCGAAGTGCAGCGTGAAGCGCGGAATATGATTCAGCGCCAGGGCGCCGCGGCGCAAGCCAGCATGCTCATGCCTTTCTTTGCTGGGCAAGCTGCGCAGGAACTCATTAATGAGAAGGCGTTGGTTGCCGAAGCCCGCCGCTTGGGTCTCCGCACCTCCGACGAAGAACTGCGCGAAGATCTGCAACATGGACCGCTTGCCGCTACTTTTTTCCCGGACGGTAAGTTTGTCGGCCAGGAGCAGTACGAGGATTTCGTCCAAAGGAACGGTTTAACGGTTCCCCAGTTCGAGCAGCTCGAAAAGGAATACATCCTCATTCGCAAGCTTCAGGCAATCGTCGCGGGCAGCGCCTTTGTCAGCGATGCCGCCGTTCGCGACGAATTCCAGCGCCGCAATACCAAAGTCAAGTTCGACTACGCCGTGCTCACCCAGGCCGATGTTCTCAAAGGCCTCCATCCGGCGGACGACGAATTGAAGGCGTTCTACGACCGCAACAAAGCTTCCTACAACACCCAGGAAAAACGTCAGGTCAGGTATGTCGTTGTTGATGCCGCCAAGATTGCGACGACCGCGAACGTCAGTGATCAGGACCTGCGAGCTTTTTACAGCCAGAATCAAGACTCATACCGCGTGCCCGAGCAGGTGAAAGTTCGCCACATTCTCATCAAGACTCCGCTTGCGACCCCGGGCGTGAAAGAAGACGAGAAGGCTATCGCCGATGCCCGTGCCAAGGCGGAGGGCGTGCTCAAGGAAGTGAAAGCCGGTGGCGATTTCGCCAAGTTGGCTGAGAAATACTCCGACGATCCCGGCAGCGCGAAAAACGGCGGCGAATTGGGATGGATCGGCCGGGGCCGCACCGTGCCGGAATTCGAAAAAGCCGCGTACTCCTTGCCCAAAGGCCAGACCAGTGATCTTGTAAAGAGCAGCTACGGGTTCCACATCATCAACGTCGAAGATAAGCAAGATGCCCATGTGAAGTCTTTTGCCGAAGTGAAGCCGGAGATTGAGCAAAAAGTGAAAGAGCAGCAGGTTGCGCGCGCAGTTGAAAATACCGCGAATGCTCTCCTCACTGCCGCAAAGACTGACGGCATTGACAAAGCCGCCGCCGCCAAAGGCCAGCAGGCCGTCACTTCCGAGTTCTTCAGTCGCAGCGAGGCCCTGCCCGGCCTTGGGGCAGATCCGCAGTTTTCTGAAGCTGCCTTCAACGCGTCCGAAAAAGCTCCGCCGGACATGGTGCAGGTTCCGCAGGGTTATGTAGTTTTCCAATTGTTGGCGATCAAGCCTCCAGCAACGCCTGCGTTTGAAGAAGTGCGTTCGCGCGTCGAGACTGAATTCAAGAACCAGCGCGCCAGCTTCCTGCTGCAGCAAAAAACACAGGAGCTGTCCGATCGTGCCAAAGCCGGTCACGACTTGAAGAAAGCAGCGAAGGATCTGGGCGCTGCCATCAAGACCAGCGAACTGGTTGCCCCCGACGGACAGGTGCCAGACATCGGTTCCTTGGCGGGTCAGGCCGCTTCGATTTTCACGCTCAAGCCCGGCGAAATTAGTGGCCCGATCACCGCTGGAGCAAACGGCGTTGTCGCTCAACTCGTCGACAAGCAGGCTCCCACCGATCAGGATTTTGCGGCGAAGAAAGACGAGATTCGTCAATCTCTACTCCAGAACAAGCAGAATCAGATGTTCCAACTGTTTGTTTCAAACCTGCGTACCACCATGGAAAAGGCCAACCGGATCAAGGTGAATCAGGAAGAGATGAAGAACCTGACACGCCGCGGTGCGGAAGAAGGCTCGTAGAACAGAGACCTTCCCCCATGCCCTTCCCGCGAGCTAGCGGAATCCTTCTCCATCCCACTTCGCTGCCTTCGCGCGGTGGAGTGGGGGATTTTGGTCCCGCGGCCTACGCCTTCGCCGATTTTCTCGCCTCGGCGCAACAGTCAATCTGGCAGGTTTTGCCTCTTGGCCCGCTTGGCTACGGAGATTCGCCCTACTCTTCCACCTCCGCTTTTGCTGGCAATCCACTGATGATTAGCCTTGATCGCCTTGCCGATCGTGGCTGGATTGATCGCACCAAACTCGATCAATTGCCGCAGGCGGACGGCCCTGTGGACTACCCGGTTGTCTTTCACCAGAAACTTCCTTTGCTCTTTGAGGCCGCGCGGAACTTCCTCCGATCTGCCTCCGATGGGCCTCGTACTCGTTTCGAAGCATTTCGCCGCGAGAATCAGTGGTGGTTAGACGATTTTGTTCTCTTCGACGGCTTGCGCTCCCGCTTCCATCTCGAGAGTTGGAACCGCTGGCCGCATGGCCTGACGCATCGTGATCCCGCCGCGCTCAAGAAGATCCGTGAAGAAATGCGCGAGGATCTCGAGATCCGCTGTGCCCTCCAGTTCTTTTTCTTCGAGCAATGGCAGGCCCTTCGGTTTTACTGCGCTCAACACAACATCCACGCAGTTGGCGACATCGCCATCTTCCTCAATTTCGACAGCGCCGATGTTTGGACCCACCCGGAATTGTTTTACCTCGATGCCGATCTGAATCCCCAGGTCGTTGCGGGCGTCCCCCCTGATTTTTTCAGCAAAGACGGCCAGCGCTGGGGCAACCCACTCTATCGTTGGGATGTCATGAAGGAACAGGGCTATTCGTGGTGGATTAGTCGCCTACGTTGGGCCACGCACAATTTCGATTACATCCGCCTCGACCATTTCCGCGGCTTCTCCCAGTTCTGGGAAATTCCTGCGAATGAACCCACCGCCATCAACGGCCGCTGGGTCGATGGTCCAAAAGACGACTTGTTCATTAAACTGCGCGAGGCTCTCGGTGGCTTGCCCTTCTTCGCCGAAGATCTCGGATACATCACTCCCGACGTTCATGAGTTGCGTGAGCGCCTCAAGATCCCGGGCTTGGCTGTACTGCAATTCGGCTTTGGCGATGCAGGTGCCCACATCCATCTCCCTCACACCTTTACGGCCGATAAAGTGGTCTACACCGGTACCCATGACAACGACACACTTCGCGGTTGGTGGCTGTCGGGCGTGAGTGAGAAGGAACGCGCGGCTGTGGAGTCTTACGTCGGCCGTTCTGACGACGGCATCAACTGGGCTATGATCCGGGCAGCATTTCGTTCCGTGGCGAGCCTTTGCATTGTTCCATTGCAGGATGTCATTGGCCTAGGCAGCGAAGGACGCATGAATGTTCCGAGTTTGCCAGGTGGCAACTGGCGATGGCGTTTTTCCGGCGGAATGTTGCGGCCAGAACTTACCGAAAAATTAGCCGCTCTTGCCGAAGTCACTGACCGGTTGCCGCAGCCCGTTTCCTCGTCCCCCGAAGACTGGGCCGCGTAAATACCCCTAACACAACTTCCTCCTTAGTCCCCGCGAATTCTTTCCGTCGAATGAGCACTATTCTTCTGCCCCTGTCACTTTTTAGTAACCCATGAGTCATACGATTCATAAACCATTAACGTCCTCTTCACAAAATCGCAATCAGGGCTAAGCGAAAATCAGCTATGAATAATTTGTCCGGGTATCGCGAGGACCAAGGCATCCTTCCCAACCCGCCGATGGTTGCGGGTCTTCCGCCGTTTGCGGAAAAGCTGATTCCCATGCAGCAAGCTCGCGAACTCTATCGCCGGATTCGCGCCGCGGGCACTGGTTTTCTCCCGCAGGCGCTCCTGCAGGAGATGAGGATTGGCCTTAACGTCCAGTCCGCAGACCTGGAGCGGATTCCCGCTAAAGGTCCACTGATTGCCATTGCGAACCATCCTTTTGGTGTTTTAGACGGCGCAGTTCTTGCCGTCCTCCTCTCTCGCGTTCGTCCGGACGTTCGCGTTCTCGCCAATTCACTGCTCGCGGACATTCCCGAGCTTCACCAGCACTGCTTTTTCGTAGATCCGTTCCACACCCACGAATCGTCTGCCAGAAATTTGCAATCGATCAGGCAAGCCACGCACTGGTTGCGCCAGGGGGGAGCACTGGCAGTATTTCCAGCCGGCGACGTTTCCCAGTTTGATGTTCGCCAAGCTGACATAACCGACCCCGCGTGGAACCCGATTGCAGCGCGCCTGATCCGGGCGACCGGTGCCAACGCGCTCCCCGTGTACTTCTCCGGACGCAATAGCATCTCATTCCAGTTAGCGGGGATGATCCATCCACGCCTGCGAACTCTCTTCCTGCTTCAGGAATTCTTGCAGCAGCGGGAAAAGCAGGTGCACATCCGCATCGGCAAACCGATCCCCTCTGAATTGATCACCAGTATCGAGAGTGACGAAGAAGCCACCGAGTACCTGCGCCTGA
>Ga0302322_100000109_pt1 | contig 52992 bp, 45 predicted proteins | sample Fen_T0_2_FD_203757 | JGI IMG/M metagenome (GOLD analysis project Ga0302322, IMG submission 203757) | Peat permafrost microbial communities from Stordalen Mire near Abisko, Sweden - Fen_T0_2 | ecosystem: Environmental > Terrestrial > Soil > Wetlands > Permafrost | place: Sweden: Abisko...
ACGCCACACGGTCGTTCCTGATCCCCGGGGCGCACCTGGCGACGGCGTTCGGGCTCACCGAGACCGTCGGCCGGCTCCCCGAGGCCCGGGCGCGGACGTTCCTCGACGGCGTGCGGTCCAGGCTCGCGTCGTGCAGCGACCGGCAGATGGCCACCCAGGTGCAGCGCCTGGCAGGCAACCGTGACCTGACCGTCTGGCGGGTGCGTACCCAGGTCTCGGACAAGACGACCGTGACGTTCTACATGGGCGTGGTCCGCAACGGCGGAGCAGTGGCCCAGGTCGGCTTCGTGCCCGACCGGACACACACCCTGACCACCTCGCAGTTCGTCGCGCTGGTGCGCCGGGCCTCCGAGCGCCTCGACGCGATGCCCGAGTGAGGACGCTCCCGGAACGGCGAAGCCGGACCGGGAGCGTCCTCACGAGACCGAAGCGAGCTCGCTCGCGAGGTGCACGACACCCAGCAAGCTGGCCCGACAGCCGGCTCAGCCGGCGAGCACCTGACGCATCAGCTCGGCGGTCTCGGACGGCGTCTTGCCCACCTTGACGCCGACGGCCTCGAGGGCCTCCTTCTTCGCCGCGGCCGTCCCGGACGAGCCGGAGACGATGGCGCCGGCGTGGCCCATGGTCTTGCCCTCGGGTGCGGTGAAGCCGGCGACGTAGCCGACGACCGGCTTGGTCACGTGGTCCTTGATGTAGGCCGCAGCGCGCTCCTCGGCGTCGCCGCCGATCTCGCCGATCATCACGATCGCATCGGTCTCGTCGTCGGCCTCGAAGGCCGCGAGCGCGTCGATGTGGGTCGTACCGATGATCGGGTCGCCGCCGATGCCGATGCAGGAGGAGAAGCCGTAGTCACGCAGCTCGTACATCATCTGGTAGGTCAGCGTGCCCGACTTGGACACCAGGCCGACCCGGCCCGCCTTGGTGATGTCGGCGGGGATGATGCCGGCGTTGGACTTGCCGGGGCTGATCAGGCCGGGGCAGTTGGGGCCGATGATCCGCGTCGCGCCCTTCGCCTCGGCATACGCCCGGAACTCCGCGGTGTCGTGCACCGGCACGCCCTCGGTGATCACGACGAGCAGGCCGATGCCCGCGTCGACCGCCTCGATCGCGGCGGCCTTGGTGAAGGCCGGCGGCACGAAGACCACCGACACGTCCGCGCCGGTCTTCGCCATCGCCTCGGCCACGGTGCCGAACACCGGGACTGAACCGTCGGCGAAGACCGCGGACTCTCCCGCCTTGCGCGGGTTCACGCCGCCCACGACGTCGGTGCCGCAGTCGAGCATCCGCTGGGTGTGCTTCATGCCCTCGGAGCCGGTCATGCCCTGGACGATGACCTTGGAGGTCTCGGTCAGCCAGATCGCCATCTCGTCAGTCCTCGTCCTTCAGTTCGCCGCGTGCGCGAGCTCAGCGGCCCGGTCGGCCGCGCCGTCCATGGTGTCCACCAGCGTGACGAGCGGGTGGTTGGCGTCGTTCAGGATCCGGCGACCCTCCTCGACGTTGTTGCCGTCGAGGCGTACGACGAGGGGCTTGTTCGCCTCGTCGCCGAGCCGCTGCAGAGCACCGACGATCCCGTTGGCGACCTCGTCGCAGGCCGTGATGCCACCGAAGACGTTGACGAAGACCGACTTCACCTGGTCGTCGCCCAGGATGATGTCGAGGCCGTTCGCCATCACCTCGGCCGACGCGCCGCCACCGATGTCAAGGAAGTTCGCCGGCTCGACGCCGCCGTGCTTCTCGCCGGCGTACGCGACGACGTCGAGGGTCGACATGACCAGGCCGGCTCCGTTGCCGATGATGCCGACGGCACCGTCGAGCTTGACGTAGTTCAGGCCCTTCTCCTTGGCCGCGAGCTCCAGCGGGTCCTCGTCCTCGGTGACCTCGAACCGAGCATGGTCCTCGTGCCGGAAGTCGGCGTTGTCGTCCAGCGACACCTTGCCGTCGAGCGCCTCGAGCGAGCCGTCGCCGAGCTTCACCAGCGGGTTGACCTCGACGAGGGTGGCGTCCTCCTCGATGAAGACCGTCCAGAGCTTCTTGATCGCGTCAGCCGCCTGCTCGGCGATCGTGGCGTCGAAGCCGGTGGCCGCGACGATCTCGGCGGCCTTGGCGTCGTCGACGCCGACAAGCGGGTCGATCGACACCCGCGCGATGGCGTCGGGGTTCTCGTGAGCGGTGACCTCGATCTCGACACCGCCCTCGGTGGAGGCGATGCAGAGGTAGTCACGGTTGGCCCGGTCGACCAGGAAGGAGAAGTAGTACTCCTCCGCGATGTCGGCGGCCGGCGCGACGAGCGCGCGGTGCACCGTGTGCCCCTTGATGTCCATCCCGAGGATCTCGCGTGCCTTGGCGACCGCATCCTGCGGGTCCTGGGCGAGCTTCACGCCTCCGGCCTTGCCGCGACCACCGGTCTTGACCTGCGCCTTGACGACGACACGGCCGCCCTCGGCCTCGGCCGCGGCCTCGGCCTCCTCGGGAGACGTGATCACGGTACCGACCGTGACCGGGACGCCGTGCTTGGCGAAGAGCTCCTTCGCCTGGTACTCCATCAGATCCACGATCCACCAACCTCCGCGGCGCCCGGTGCGGGGCGTACGAGCACGTGACGCCCTCCTGACGAGGGCCATCGAGACGCTTGGCACCCTAGTCCCGCGCCGCGCGACCCGGCCAAGCCGGGTCCGCGTGACCTGGGGCACACCGCGTCGTAGCGTCGTCGCATGACCAAGGTCGTCTACTTCACCGCGTGCACCCTCGACGGGTTCATCGCCGACGAGCACGACTCCCTGGACTGGCTCTTCGAGGTACCGCACGGCGAGGACGACGGCAGCTGGGACGCGTTCATCGGCCGGATCGGCCCTCTGGTCACCGGCACCACGACGTACCGCTGGATGCTCGACCGCCATTTCACCGAGCGCCCCGAGCAGTGGCAGGAGTTCTACGGCGACCGCCCACTGTGGGTGTTCACCCACCGGGACCTGCCCGGCATCCCCGGCGTCGACGTGCACTTCGTGTCGGGTGACGTCGCCCCGGTGTACGACGAGGTGGTCGCAGCCGCGGACGGCACGGACGTGTGGGTGCTCGGGGGTGGTGACCTGGTCGGCCAGTTCGACGACGCCGGCCTGCTCGACGAGGTGCAGCTCGGCCTGACCCCGGTGACCCTGGGCGCGGGCCGGCCGCTGCTCCCGCGGCGCATCACGTCGAGCCGGCTGCGGTTCCGCGAGGCCCGGCAGTCGGGTCAGCGGGTCCGGCAGATCCTCGATGTCGAACGCCGAGGAGCGGGTCAGGGCTGATCGGCGAAGGCCGTCGCGACCCAGCCCGTGATCTCACCGGTCGTGGCGCCGGGGGTGAAGACCTTGGCCACCCCCATCTCCTCGAGGACCGGGATGTCCTCGTCGGGGATGATCCCGCCGCCGAACACGCGGATGTCGTCGGCGTCGCGTTCCTTCAGCAGCTCCAGCAGCCGTCGGAAGAGCGTCATGTGCGCGCCCGACAGGACCGACAGCCCGATCAGGTCGGCGTCCTCCTGGATGGCCGTCTCCACGATCTGCTCCGGGGTCTGGTGGAGGCCGGTGTAGATGACCTCGTGCCCGGCGTCGCGCAGGGCACGGGCGACGATCTTGGCGCCGCGGTCGTGGCCGTCGAGGCCGGGTTTGGCCACCACGATGCGGATCCGCGCGGAGGGGGAAGCAGCCATGAGCGCAGCGTAACCGACGGCCGTGGAGGGCCTTCCCGAGCCGCGTGGGGTGACTCCAGCCACACGCGTACCCCCTTCCCCGCCTGCTGTTCACCGCGTGTCGGTGGGGGATTTCACCCCCCGTGACCTTTCCGTTACTGTCGAGGCTCGCTGACCTCCTTCTTCAACCTTCCGGGAGTTTCTACATGGGTGACCTCCGCGCCGGCACGGGCGGCTCGACAGCCGCCCAGCCGACCGGAAAGCGTGTGGCACGCCATTCCGCGGAGCAGGTCACCGACCAGCCGTACGTCGGTCGCCGCGTCGCCGCGAAGCCCGCCCAGCCCGCTGCGGTCGTCGTCGCCGAGCCCAGGCCCGACGTTCCCTCCCTGCCGTCGCCGGGCCGTCGCCGGGCCGAGCCGCCCTCGGTGCCCCCGCTGCCGCCGTCGTTCTTCGCCGAGGCGCCCGTAGTCGGACGCCGAGCCCTGCGCGCCGACGTCGTCCCCTTCGCCCTGACCCCCGCTGCGGTGGTGCAGCCGGAGCCGCCGGTCCAGGTCGAGCCGGTCGCCATCGAGCCCCTCGTGACCGAGCCGGTCGCCATCGAGCCCCTCGTGACCCAGCCGGTCGCCATCGAGCCCCTCGTGACCGAGCCGGTCGCCATCGAGCCCCTCGTGACCCAGCCGGTCGCCATCCAGCCCCTGGTGATCGAGCCGGTATTGATCGAGGCGCCGGTGCCGGCCCGCGTCGCGGCCACGCGCACCTCGCCCGGTCGTCGCGTGGCCCGCCGTCGTTCCCCGATCCCGCTTCCCGGTGCCCCGCTCCTGATGGGTGTCGCGATCCTGGCGGTCTCCGCCGGGGGCGCCCTCCAGGCGATGCACTCCGACACGGCCGCTGCCGCCGACGCCCACCACCTGGCGCCCGCGAGCGCCCTGTCCGGCAGCAGTGCCGTGGGCACGGCGAGCCTCCTCGGTGACCGCGCACCGTCGGTCAGCCGCAGCTCCGACCGGCTCCAGGCCGCCGCCGACGCGCAGGCCAAGCAGCGGGCCGAGACCCTCTCCGGGTACGCCTCGAAGGCGCAGAAGCAGTCGGCCAAGATCCAGCTCCACGCGTGGGTGCTCCCGGTCGCCGCGGGGGTCTACCACCTGACCGCGCGCTTCGGTGACTACAGCTCGCTGTGGTCCAACTTCCACACGGGCCTCGACTTCGCCTCCCCGACCGGTACGCCGATCATGGCCGTCGCCGGGGGCACCATCACCGAGACCGCCTACTCCGGCGCCTACGGCAACCGCACGATCGAGACCCTGCCCGACGGCACCGAGCTGTGGTACTGCCACCAGAACGAGTTCGGCACCTCCGTCGGCGCCACCGTGCGTCCGGGCGAGGTCATCGGCTACGTCGGCTCGACCGGCAACGTGACCGGCCCCCACCTGCACCTCGAGGTCCACCCGGGCGGCGGCGACCCGGTCGACCCCTACACGGCGCTCGAGGTGCACGGCCTCCACCCGTGAGCTAGAGCCTCTCCACCGGGGCGTACCTCAGCAGCAGGCGCTTGACGCCCTCCGACCCGAAGTCGATCGACGCGACCGACTTGTCGCCGACCCCGTCGAGGGCCACGACGGTGCCCATGCCGAACGAGTCGTGCACGACCCGGTCGCCGGGCGACAGGGACGGCACCTCGCGGGCGGGCTTGGACTTCGCAGCGGCGTCGGCGCGAGCGGCCGCGGCAGTGAAGTTGCGCCGACCCGCGGCGGTCGGGGCGCCGAGCCCCGTCGTACGGGTCAGGTCGGGGCGCTGCCAATGGACCTGGTCGGCCTCGGTCCGGCGCCAGTCGACGAGCTCGTCGGGGACCTCGCCGAGGAAGCGCGAAGCGGGGTTGTGGGCCGGGGCTCCCCAGGCGGAGCGGACCAGGGCACGCGAGAGGTAGAGGCGCTCGCGGGCCCGGGTCACGCCGACGTAGGCGAGACGGCGCTCCTCCTCGAGCTCGCGGCCGTCGTCGAGGCTGCGCGAGTGGGGGAACACGCCGTCCTCCAGCCCGGTCAGGAAGACGGTCGGGAACTCCAGGCCCTTGGCGGTGTGGAGTGTCATCAAGGTGACCATGCCGCCGTCGTCGTCGTGGGGCGCGTCGGGGATCTGGTCGGTGTCGGCGACGAGCGCGACCCGCTCCAGGAAGTCGGACAGGCCGGGCGCGACCGTGCCGGCGTCGACGTCGGCAGGGTCGGCCGACGGGCCGGCGACGGGGTCGTCGGAGAACTCACGGGCCACGGCCACCAGCTCGGCGAGGTTCTCCAGACGGGTGCCGTCCTGGGGGTCGTCGGACGCCTCGAGCTCGTCGAGGTAGCCCGAGCGGGCCAGCACCGACTCGAGCACCACATCGGCACGCTCCCCTGCCTCGACCATCGACTGCAGCTCCTCGACGAGGGCGACGAAGCCCTGGATCGCCACCAGCGAACGGGTGACCAGGCCCGGCGCCTCGTCGGCACGACGTAGCCCTTCCCAGAAGGTGATCCGCTCCCGCTGGGCGTACGACGTGACGCACTCGACCGCGCGGTCGCCGATGCCGCGCTTGGGGGTGTTCAGGACCCGGCGCAGCGAGACCTCGTCATCGGGGTTGACCAGCATCCGGAGGTAGGCCAGGGCGTCGCGGACCTCGCGACGTTCGTAGAAGCGCACGCCGCCGACGACGCGGTAGGGCATGCCGAGGCGGATGAACACCTCCTCGAACACGCGCGACTGGGCGTTGGTGCGGTAGAAGACGGCGACGTCGCCGGGTCGCGAGCCGGCGTCGGCGAGGGTGTCGATCTCGCCGGAGACGAAGCGGGCCTCGTCCCGCTCGTCGTCGGCGACGTAGCCGACGATCCGGGCACCCGGGCCGGCGTCGGACCACAGGTTCTTCGGCTTGCGGCCCTGGTTGTGGCCGATCACGGAGTTGGCGGCCGTCAGGATCGTCTGCGTCGAGCGGTAGTTCTGCTCGAGCAGGATCGACGTGGCGTTCGGGAAGTCCTGCTCGAAGTCGAGGATGTTGCGGATGTTGGCGCCGCGGAAGGCGTAGATCGACTGGTCGGCGTCGCCGACGACCATCAGCTCGGCGGGCGGCACCCGCTCGGCGGCCGTCTCCTCGATCGTCTCCTCGAGGGCGTCGGCGCAGAGCTGGTGGATCAGGGCGTACTGCGCATGGTTGGTGTCCTGGTACTCGTCGACGAGCACATGGCGGAACCGCCGACGGTAGGTCTCACGGACCTCGGGGAAGGTCGCGAACAGGTCGACCGCGAAGGTCAGGATGTCGTCGAAGTCGAGCGCGTTGGCGTCGCGGAGCCGCTGCTGGTAGCGGGTGTAGGCCGCGGCGTACGCCTCCTCGAACTTGTTGTGGGTGTCGGCCGCGACCTCCTCGGGGCCACGCAGCTCGTTCTTGTGGCTGGAGACCCAGTGGAGTACTGCGCCGGGCTGGTAGCGGCGCGGGTCGAGGTCGAGATCCTTCAGCACCATGGTCATCAGCCGCTTGGAGTCGGCGGCGTCGTAGATGGTAAAGCTCGACCGGAAGCCGAGCTTGTCGATCTCCTTGCGGAGGATCCGGACGCACGCGGAGTGGAAGGTCGAGACCCACATCAGCCGCGCACGCGGACCGACGAGCGCCTCCACCCGCTCCTTCATCTCGGCCGCAGCCTTGTTGGTGAAGGTGATCGCGAGGATCGAGCCGGGGTGGGCGCCACGCTGGGAGACGAGCCAGGCGATGCGGCGGGTCAGGACGCGGGTCTTGCCCGAGCCGGCCCCGGCGACAACGAGCAACGGCGTCCCCTCGTGGACGACGGCGGCACGCTGCGGCTCGTTGAGCCCCGCCAGGAGGTCGTCGGCCGACGGCTTGCGGGGACGATCGGCCTGCGCCCCTGGGTCGGCACTCCGGCCGAGGGTCTGGCCGATGATCGGGAGGGTGTCGCTCATCTCCCGTCCACCCTACGTGCCATCGCCCCCAGCGAGGACGGCGAACCGGCGTCAGCCGTAGGCCACGCCGATGTTGACGACCGTGAGCGCGAGGATCAGCCAGTAGAGCCAGGCCGGGATCGAGGGCTTGCGGACGTTGGCCATCACCAGCACCAGGATCACCAGGCCGATCGCGAACATCACCGCGACCGTGACGTGGTCGAAGTCCTGGTCGCGCGCCTCGAGCACGCCGACCAGCAGCAAACCGGCCAGGAAGTTGGTACCGATGCCGTCGCGCATGGGGCCGGTGACGCGTTTCTCGGGTTTGCGGACCTGGACGAGGAGCCCGATCAGGAGTGCCAGCACGCCGAGCAGGTGCAGCACGAGCAGGACGACCTGCACGACCTTCATGGCCGCAGCCTAGGGGTCGTCGTCGAACCGCAGCTGGCTGGGCCGGAGCGCGTGACCGTCGAAGGTGGCGTGCTCGGTGTGGGCGATGATCTCCCGCACCCGCTCCCGATCGGCCGGCGCGCACTGGACGACCAGCCGCTGGTCTCCGCTGTGGTCGAGCACGGAGGTGAACCCCGCGTGGGCGAGATGGGTCCGGACGAGGGCCGGGTCCTCACCGTCGGGCACGACCCACGACACGGTGTGTGCCTCCGGCGACAGGAGGGCACGCTCGGTGTCGGCCTCCTCCCTCCCGAAGCGACGCATCACCAGGAGCAGCAGAAGGGGAACGACCATCACCGTCAGGACCAGCAACGTGGCTGCGAGCACCATGACTCCTCCATTCCTCGCCTTGCCTCCACGGTGCGCGCGGCCGCGCCCGGGCGCGAGGGTCGTGGGTCGCTCATGCCCGGGTCATAGGGCCTGGGCCGAGATGTCCTTGACCATCCTGACCAGCGGCACCGCAGCGCCCCCTCGCTCGTCCGTGAGCCGCTCCACGGCCACGAACCCGTACGCCGTGTAGAGCGGCTCCCCCGCCAGCGTGCCCATGAGCTCGAGCTGCCGGAACCCTTCGCTCGCCGCGGCCAGCTCGCACAGAGTCAGGATCAGCCGTCCCACCCCGCGGCGTACGAACACGGGATGCGTGTACATCGCCCGCACGCGCGCAGCGTCCACGCCGGGGTCGAGCAGCTCGGGGTCGCGGTCCGGGGTCTGGTCGCCGCCGTAGAGGGTCGCCCGCCGGCTCCAGCCACCACACCCGGCGAGGTGTCCGTCCCCCTCGACGACGTAGTAGGTCCCGTCCTTCACCAGCTGGGTGTCGATGCCCATGATCAGGCGGCTCGACTCGATCTGCTCGACCGACAGGAACGGCCTCTGGAGCTCGGCGATCGCGGCGTCCATGACCTCCGCCAGCGTCGCGAGGTCGGCCAGGGTCGCGAGGCGGTGGGTCAGGTCCACGTCCGCATTGTCGTCGAGCCCCCGCCGACCGGAGCGCTCGTGGCGACGTGTCGCCGCTACAACAGGCGGCGGTCGGAGGCCCAGCGGGTGAGCTCGTGGCGCGAGGAGAGCTGGAGCTTGCGCAGCACGCTCGACATGTGGGTCTCGACGGTCTTGATCGAGATGAACAGCTCCTTGGCCACCTCCTTGTAGGCGTAGCCACGGGCGATCAGGCGCATCACCTCGCGCTCGCGCTCGGTGAGGCGGTCGAGGTCCTCGTCGACGGCGGAGATCTCGATCGTGCCGGCGAACGCGTCGAGGACGAAGCCGGCCAGGCGCGGGGAGAAGACGGCATCGCCGTCGGAGACGCGGCGGATCGCGTCGACCAGCTCGGGACCGGTGATGGTCTTGGTGACGTAGCCGCGGGCGCCGGCGCGGATGGTGCCGATCACGTCCTCGGCGGCGTCCGAGACGCTCAGCGCCAGGAAGCGCGTCTCGGTGACCCCAGACGTCGCCGACGTCGGGTACAGCGCGACCCTTCGCATCACCTCGGCTCCCCCGCCGCCCGGCAGGTGCACGTCGAGGAGTACGACGTCGGGCCGGTGCTTCAGGACGGCCGCGATCGCCTCGTCGACGTCGGCGGCCTCGGCCACGACGTCGACCGACGTACCGAGCTCGGCGCGGACGCCGGCCCGGAACATGGCGTGGTCGTCGACGATCAGGACGGTGGTCATGACGTGTGTTCCTCTCGCGGAAGCTTGAGCCGCACCTCGGTACCGGAGCCAGGGCTCGAGCGGACCTCGGCGGTGCCGCCGTGCCGCGTCATCCGGTCGAGGATGCTGTTGCGCACTCCCTGCCGGTCGGCAGGGATGGTCTGGGGGTCGAAGCCGGTGCCGCGGTCGCGGACGAAGACCTCGACCTGCGTCTCGCACACCTCGGCGTAGATGTCGACGACGCGGGTGCCGGCGTGCTTGGCGGCGTTGGTCGCGGCTTCGCGGGTGGCGGCCACGATCGGGGCGAGCGACTCCCCCACGGTCGCCTCGCCGACGGTGACCAGCTCGACATCGACGCCGTAGGTGTCCTCGATCTCACGCACCACCTCGCGCAGCGCACCGGCCAGCGTGCCGTCGCCGACCGGCGTCGCGTCGAAGAGCCAGGAGCGCAGGTCGCGCTCCTGCGACCTGGCCAGGCGGGCGACGGTCGCGGCGTCGCCGGCGTTCTTCTGGATCAGGGCGAGGGTCTGGAGGACCGAGTCGTGGAGATGGGCTGCGAGGTCGGCCCGCTCCTGCGTACGGACGCGCTCGGCGCGCTCGGTCGCGAGGTCGCTCGTCAGCCGCCAGATCCACGGTCCAAGGGTGATCGCCAGCCCGATCCCGCCGAGGGCGGCGGCGACGAGCACGGTGTAGACGTCGCGCACGTGGCCGTCGCGCACCGCGAAGAGCGCCACGGCGCCCGCCACCAGGACGACACCCGCGCCGACCCGGAGGTACGCCGCCCAGCCGCCGGTGCCGAAGACGGCCCGGACCGGGTTCAGCCGCTCTGACTGGTCGAGCCAACGTGCGCGCTGCGCCTCGTCGGCCTGGCGCCACAGCAGCCCGACGCCGACGACGGCCAGGACCAACGCCCAGATCACCACCCCGTTGCCGAAGATCGCCTCGGCGGTCAGCACCAGGCCGAGGCCGAGCGCGACGAGTGCGATCGCCGGACCGGAGTCGGCGAGCCTCCTGATCCGTCCGGGTCGGCGCCCCTGGCGAGCGGCACTCTCGAGCCCGGGCGCCTCCGCCTCGAAGGGCGACTCCGCCGGGAGCACCAGCCACAGGCCGGCGTAGAAGGCGATCCCGATGCCGCCCAGCACGGCGCCGACGAGGAACGCCGCCCGGACCCAGACGACGGGGACCGCCAGGTGACGCGCGAGCCCGCCAGCGACACCGCCGATGATCGGGTGCTGCGTGTCGCGCTCGGCCCGGCGTACGTCGCGCTGCAGCTCGCGAGGTACGTCGTGCGCAGGCAGGAAGGCGGTCATGATGTCTCCATCGTCGCAGAGCGACACGCCCCGGACCACGAGGAGGAACCCCGGCCCACCCCTGACTCGGAACCCCGGCGAACCAGCGCGGATCAGGGGTCTCCCCGATGGTGTACGCAGCTCGGGGAGAGCACCGTTGTCACCATGAGCACCACACCGCCCGACACCCAGCCACCTCCGACACCTGGACCGGACTCCGGTCCCCGCGTGGGATGGGACGACATCCGCGACCTCGCCGGCATCCGGCGTACGGTCGGCGAGCGCCGTCGCGTCGCCGGCGTCGCCGGTGGTCTGGCCCGACACCTCGACATCGACCCGATCATCGTGCGGGTCGCCTTCGTGGTCCTCACCTTCTTCGGCGGGGCCGGGCTGGTGCTCTACATCGCCTGCTGGCTGCTCGTGCCCGAGGAGGGCAGTGACTGGGCCCGCGTCGCGCTCGACCGCCGCAGCCGTACCGTCGCGCTCGTCCTCGTCGGCTCGCTGGTGCTGGTGATCCTGCTCGGCCACACCTGGTGGGGCAGCGGGTACCCCTGGGGCCTGCTGATCGTCGCCGGCATCGTCGCGCTCATCGCCACCACCTTCCCGCGGCGCGACCGAGGCGCACCGCCGGCCGAGAGCCTCACCGACCCCGGCGCGGTCCCGCCCGCGAGCCAGACCCAGACGTATGCCGTCCCGCCCACGTACGTCGAGCAGCCGCGCCCGGTGAACCCGCGCAAGAAAGGCCCCATCCTGTTCTGGTTCGCGCTCGCCGTGATGGCCGTCGCCCTGGGTGTGCTCGGTGTCGTGGACCTCGCCGGCGCCTCGGTCGCCCCCTCGGCGTACCCGGCACTCGTGCTCGCGCTCAGCGGTGTCTTCCTGCTGCTCGGCGCCTTCTGGGGCCGCGCCGGAGGCATCATCCTGGTCGGCCTGCTGGCGGCCGCCGCCACCGTCGGCGCCACCATCGGCGACCAGTGGGACCCCCACCGCGAGGTGGTGCGGCCGGTCAACAGCGCGGCCGTCCAGAGCAGCTACCACCTCGACGCCGGCAACCTGGTCGTCGACCTGTCGCAGGTCACCGACCCGCAGGCGCTCGACGGGCGCACCGTGCACGTCAGCGGAGGTGTCGGTCACCTCGACATCACGGTCCCGACGGGCGTGAACGTGGTGACCCACGCGTCGATCAGCGGACCGGGCGGGATCAACGCCTTCGGCCAGGACTCCGGTGGCGTCGACACGACGGTCGACACCGTCCACCGGGCCGGGCCGCAGGCACCCACGCTCACCATCGACGCCGACCTCCACATCGGCGCCATCGACCTCGCCACCGGCGCGAACTAGAGGAGTGACCGTGAACGAGCAGACCACTGAGTCCGGGCGCCACCCGGTGAACATCGGCCACCTCGTGATGGGCGTCGCGTTCCTCGGCCTGGCAGTCATCTGGGCACTGATCGAGTCCGGGGCGGCCTCCGCCTCCGACCTGCGCTGGATGCTGCCGGTGCCGTGGGTGGCCGCCGGGGCCGTCGGGCTGGTGGCGACCGCACCGCGCCTGCGCGGGTCGCGCGACTGACGCCGCCCGGGGCATCGTCCCTCCCGTGCCACAGTGGCCCCATGCCGCTGCCGCGCCTGGGATCGCTCGAGTCCCTCCCCGCTCTCGACCACCCCGTGCTGCTCGCCCCGTCGGTCCATGCCGCCCTCGCGGACTGGCCCTCGGCCGCGGACGTCGCCGTCGTCGAGATCGACCCGGCCTATGCCGACACCGCCGCGATGAGCGAGCGGTACGCCGTACCGATGGAGTCGGGCGCGAACTGCGTCGTCGTGATGGGCCGGCGTGACGGCGAGGAGCGGGTCGGCGCGTGCGTCGTCCGCGCCGACACCCGCGCCGACGTCAACAACCTGGTCAAGCGGACCCTCGACGTGCGCAAGGCGTCGTTCCTGTCGATGGAGCGCGCGGTCGAGGAGTCCGGGATGGAGTACGGCGGGATCACGCCGGTCGGCCTTCCCGACGGGTGGCGGGTCCTCGTCGACGCCGCCTGCCTCGACATCGAGGCGACGGTGATCGGCTCCGGCGTACGCCGCTCCAAGCTCGTGGTGCCCGGCCGACTGCTCGGCGAGCTCCCCGGAGCCGAGGTCCTGGCCGGACTCGGTCGCTGAATCTCGGCGTTCGCTCGCTGATCTCGGTGTTTAGGAGGATGCTGGGGAGGGAATGGTCCCGGTGTTCGGTCCGAGCGAGGCTCCAGCCCCCCAGTGGGGGACTCGCTCTCGGCGGCGTAGGGGACTCGGGGCCCTGCGCCGGGCCGTACCCTCGGGTCGACCTCCCTTGCGACCGTGACAGTGGTTCTGTCACAGTCGGGGGCGTGAAGCTCTCGACCCAGCTGATGTACGCCGGCAACCCGCGTGAGGCGGCCGACCAGGTACGCGCCCTCGAGGACGCCGGCCTCGACACGGTCTGGGTGCCCGAGGCCTACGGCTTCGACTCCCCCACTCTGATGGGCTACCTCGCCGCCAAGACGGACAAGGTCGAGATCGGCAGCGCGATCCTCAACATCTACTCCCGCACCCCGAGTGCCCTGCTCCAGACCGCGGCCGGGCTCGACAACGTGAGCCAGGGCCGCGCGATCATCGGTCTCGGTGCGAGCGGGCCGCAGGTGATCGAGGGCTTCCACGGCGTGCCCTACGACAAGCCGCTGGGCCGGACCAAGGAGATCATCGAGCTGATCCGCCGCGGGCTGCGTCGCGAGACGCTGGTGCACGAGGGGATCTTCACGCTGCCGCTCCCCGAAGGTCAGGGCACCGGTCTCGGGAAGCCGCTGAAGCTGCTCACCAAGCCCGAGCGGTCGAGCATCCCGCTCTACATCGCGGCTCTCGGCCCCAAGAGCGTCGAGGGCGCCGCGGAGTACGCCGACGGCTGGCTGCCGTTCCTCTTCGTGCCCGAGAAGGCCGGCCAGGTCTGGGGTGAGTCGCTGGCCCGGGGCACGGCCAAGCGGCAGGAAGGCCTGGGTCCCCTCGAGATCTGCGCCGGCGGCATGGTCGCCATCGGCGAGGGCCCGGAGACCAAGGCACTGCTCGACTTCGCGCGTCCCCTCGTCGCGCTCTACGTCGGCGGCATGGGTGCCCGCGGGAAGAACTTCTACCACGACCTGGCCGTGAAGTACGGCTACGAGCAGGAGGCCCAGGAGATCCAGGACCTCTACCTCGGCGGCAACAAGCGCGATGCCGAGGCGAAGGTCCCCCTCGAGCTCCTCGAGCTCGGCAACCTCGTGGGTCCCCGGTCGTACGTCAAGGAGCGGATCGCGGCGTTCGCCGAGGCCGGCGTGACGAACCTCCAGGTGATGCCTGCCTCCGACGACCCGCCGGCGACGATCCGTCAGCTGCGCGAGCTGGTGGACTGAGGCCGTTCCATGCGCGTCGGTCTCCACCACCCGCGGCGCTACGACATCCTCCGCCACATCCGGGCCCTCGACCCCGCGCGCGACCGCGACGAGATCGCCTGGCTGGTGAGCCGGCACGAGTTCCCGTGGGACTACACCCAGGGAACCGGGATCGCGTTCCTGCGCGACTACGGCATCCCCACCATCTCGGCGCTCCTGGACGGGACCGGTGAGTTCGAGCACCACGGCGTCAAGCGGTACGACGACACCCTGCTGGTCGCGGAGGAAGCCGCGATCGAGGGCCTCGACTCCGAGCGGGGCCACGCCACGCTGCGCCGCCTCAACCGCATCCACGGGCACTACGCCATCCCGAACGACGAGTTCCAGTTCGTGCTCGCGACCACCATCGTCGGCCCGATCGAGTGGATCCGGGCCTATGGCTGGCGTGCCCTCGACCCGATCGAGCTGCAGGCCCTGGCCAACCTGACGACCCGTTTCGGCGAGCTGATGGGGATCACCGGCCTCCCGACGACGTACGACGGCTACCTCACCCTGCTGCGGGAGTACGAGGAGCGCCGCTTCGAGTTCACCGAGGCCAACCGCCGGGTGACCGAGGCGACGCTGCGGATCGCGGCCGAGGTCGCCCCTCCGCCGCTGCGTCCCCTCGCCCGGCGGGTCACCCTTGCCCTGATGGACGAGCCGTTGCGCGTCGCGCTCGGGATGCCCGAGCAGCCGGCGTGGTTCGTGACCGCTGTCCGCGGTGGGCTGCGCCTGCGCGCCCGCCTGCTGCGGTTCGCACCACCGCGCCGCACGGCGTACCACCACCGCCCGACCACCTACCCCGACGGCTACACGCTCGCCGACATCGGCCCGCTCTCGATGCTCGACGACCTGAACCGCCCCCGCTGACTCTGCGTGCCGGCCCAGACCGCCCCGTGGAGAAAGCGCGGAACGGATGGGCCTCGCACCGCCTCCACCCTCGAATCGTTCCGCGTTTTCCCGATCAGGTGGCCCCCGCCGCCTCCTGCACCGGTTGCACCCTGACAGTTCCACTGTCACAGTTGGCGCCATGACGCGCGCCATCTTCGAGGCCGAGCACGACGCGTTCCGTGAGACGGTCGGGACCTTCCTCGACAAGGAGGCGGTGCCGTTCCACGAGCAGTGGGAGAAGGACGGCATCGTCGACCGTGAGGTCTGGGCCAAGGCCGGCGCGCAGGGCCTCTTGGCGCTCCAGGTGCCCGAGGAGTACGGCGGTGGCGGCACGACCGACTTCCGCTACAACCTCGTCGTCAACGAGGAGATGACCCGCCGCGGGATCTACGGCTGCGCCTTCCCGCTGTTCAACGACATGATCGTGCCCTACCTCGTCTCGAGCGCGAACGAGGAGCAGCGGCAGCGGTGGTACCCCGGCCTCTGCGCCGGGACGACGATCGCTGCGATCGCGATGACCGAGCCGGGCGCCGGCTCCGACCTGCAGGGCATCCGCACGAGCGCCGTGGACGCGGGCGACCACTACGTGCTCAACGGCCAGAAGACGTTCATCTCCAACGGCATCCTCGCCGACCTCGTGATCGTCGTGGCGCGCACCGACCCCGGGGCCGGCCACCTGGGCATCAGCCTGCTCGTCGTGGAGCGGGGCATGGCCGGCTTCGAGCGCGGCCGCAACCTCGACAAGATCGGCCAGCACGCCCAGGACACCGCTGAGCTGTTCTTCGAGGACGTCCGCGTCCCGAAGGCCAACCTCCTCGGCGAGGAGGGCTCGGGGTTCGTCCACCTGATGACCAACCTCGCGCAGGAGCGACTGTCCATCGCCGCCTCGGCCGCCACCGCGTGCGAGGTGATCCTCGACGAGACCCTGGCCTACGTGAAGGACCGCACGGCGTTCGGACGCCCGATCGGGAGGTTCCAGCACAACCGCTTCGTGCTCGCCGAGATGGCGACCGACGCGCACATCGCCCGGGTCTTCCTCGACGACTGCGTCGCGCGCCACGTGCGGGGCGAGCTCGACACGAAGACCGCCTCGATGGCCAAGTGGTGGCTGACCGAGCTGCAGAAGAAGGTCGTCGACCAGGCCGTCCAGCTCCACGGCGGCTACGGCTACATGACGGAGTACGCCGTCGCCCGTGCCTACGTGAACTCTCGGGTGCAGACGATCTACGGCGGCACCACCGAGATCCAGAAGGAGATCATCGGCCGCTCACTGGGGCTCTGACACCGGTCCGGTGACGGACGCCACACGCCTGGGGCCACCATTCTCGGGCTCCGGTATGGATCCTCTCAGCGTGCGTCCAGCCTCGCCGCCGATCCTCTGAGGGGCGCCCCTGCCACGGTCCGCCGAGATCGTGGTGGGGGCGTTCCAGCCACGCGGCACCGGGCGCCGGAGGCCTGCTTCTCACGACCGCGCTGGAAGGACGCAGAACTCGTTGCCGGACGGGTCTGCGTAGAGCCGCCACGCCAGCCCGGCGCCCCACTCCGGGTGGAGCTCCCGGCCGCCGCGCTGGGCGATGCCGGCCGCGACGCCGTCGGGGTCATCCCCGGTCTCGAGCCGGATGTCGAGGTGCAGCCGGTTCTTGGTCGTCCCCTTGGGGGCATCCTCAGGGCGCAGCTCGAGGAGGGGACCCAGCAGCGACGGGTGGCGCAGGGACCGGGGCGCGTCACCGGCCGCGTCGGTCCAACCGGTCAGCCAGGACCAGAACTGCGCGTCCCTGTCCGGGTCGGCAGAGTCGAGCGGCAGCGCCGCCAGGGGTCCGGTCCCGGCGTACGCCGCTCGATCCTCCATGACGCAGCAGGGATTGCCCTCCGGGTCGGCGAGCACCACCCAGGGCACGTCGCGCTGACCGACGTCGAGGTGTCGTGCGCCCAGCCCGAGCAGCCGCTCGACCTCCTCGGCCTGGCGGGCGCCGCCCGAGAGGTCCAGGTGGAGTCTCGGCTGCTCCAACGGCGGCTCGGACACGCGCTGGAAGCACAGGTCGAGCACCGGTCCGCCCTCGACGGTGAGTCGCGTCTCGAAGCCATCGGGCTCGTCCGTCAGCCGCTCGGCGCCGACCACCGCCTCCCAGAACCGGCCCAGTCTCTGCGGCTCGGCGGCGTCGAAGACGAGGTTCTCCAGGTACATGCACCCACCGTAGATCCCAGCGGACGGGGGTGCCCCGGTGGACCGGGTCGGGACGACCCGAGGCACCTCCCAGCCGTGGAACGACGGGCGCGGCTCTGGCCCGAGAGCGACCCGGGTGCCACGATGACGGGCATGAGCGTGACGACCGACACAGCCGGCCCCCGCAGCGAGATCGAGGGCATGATCGAGGGCCGCACCGTGGCCGCGGCGCTGGCCGCGACCGTCGAGCAGTACGGCGACCACCCGGCGTACAGCGACAAGGCCGACGGCCGCGACGCATGGCGCACCTTCACCTGGCAGCAGATGTACGACGCGGCCCGCGACGTCGCGGCGGCTCTCGTCGACGCCGGGGTGGAGCCCGGGCGGACCGTCGCGATCATGGCCACGAACCGGATCGAGCACCTGGTGGCCGACATGGGCGCGGTGCTCGCCGGCGCCGTACCGATGTCGATCTACAACACGCTCTCGCCCGACCAGATCGCGTTCATCGCGGGCCAGGCGCGGCCGGCCGCGGTCTTCGTGGAGACCGCCGACCACCTCGAGCGCTGGCGGACCACGCTGACCTCGCAGGACGGCATCCTGACGATCGTCGGCATCGCCGACGCCGTGCTCGACGACGACCGTTTCACGTCCTGGGATGCCCTGCTCGCCCGCGGTGCTGCGGCCTCCCACGACGAGGTCGATGCCCGGACCGCCGCCCTGAAGTCGGACGACCCGGTGACGATCCTCTACACCTCCGGCACCACCGGCGACCCCAAGGGCGTCGAGCTCAGCCATCGCAACGTGCTCTTCGACTGCGAGGGCGGCCTGCGGATGACGGGGCTCGAGGGCACCAACCTCACCGTCTCCTACCTCCCCTACGCCCACATCGCCGAGCGGATCCTGACGCTCTACATCCCGCAGTACTACGGCGACGGCCACGTCTACCTCATCGCCGACCCGACTCTCCTGATCGGCACCCTCGGGGAGGTGCGGCCGGCCCAGTTCTTCGGCGTCCCGCGGGTCTGGGAGAAGATCCAGTCGGGACTCTCGGGACTGCTGGCGATGGAGCCGGACGCCGCCAAGAAAGCGGCGATCGAGGGTGCCATGCAGGTCGGGGTGGAGTACGTCGAGTCGCTCCAGGTCGGGCACACCACGTCACCCGAGCTCCAGGCCCGGTTCGACGCGGCCGATGGCGCGGTGCTCGGCCCGATCAAGGCGATGCTCGGCCTCGACCAGGTGATCTGGGCGGGCTCCGCGTCGGCGCCGATGCCGCTGGAGGTGGCTCGCTTCTTCGCCGGGCTCGGGATGCCGATCTACGACATCTGGGGCATGACCGAGACCTGCGGCGGCGCGACGGCGTGCGGGCCGGGCGCCTTCAAGCTCGGCACCGTCGGTCGCCCCTACCCGGGCATCGAGCTCCGGATCGCCGAGGACGGCGAGCTCCTGGCCCGCGGGCCGATCATGACCGTGGGCTACCACCGGCGGCCGGAGGCCACCGCCGACCTGATCGACGCCGAGGGCTGGCTCCACACCGGCGACATCGCGTCGATCGACGACGACGGGTTCGTGTCGATCGTCGACCGCAAGAAGGAGCTCATCATCACCTCGGCGGGAAAGAACATCGCCCCGTCCAACATCGAGAGCCTCCTCAAGGAGTCGCCGATCGTCGGCCACGCGCTGGCGTTCGGCGACAACAGGCCGTACGTCGTCGCGGTCCTCACCCTCGACGGTGAGGTCGCGCCGGTCGTCGCCCAGATGGCCGGCATCGAGTTCACCGACCTCGCCGACCTCGCGGCCAAGCCCGAGATCCGGGCGATGGCCCAGGAGGCCGTCGACCGGGCCAACGCCCGCCTCTCCCGCCCCGAGCAGGTGAAGTCGTTCGAGCTGCTCCCGGTCGAGTGGACGGCCGAGTCGGAGGAGCTCACCCCCACGCTCAAGCTCAAGCGACGCGTCGTACACACCAAGTACGCCGACGTCATCGACCGCCTCTACGGCTGACCCTGGACCGGCCGGCGTATCTCCGGGCCCCGCCGGCCGTTCCTGACCCGGTGGAGCGCCCGGGCCCGGAAGCCGTGCGCCCACCCCGAGGAGAACCCCATGAGTCTCGCCCACTTCGCCTTCGAGCCGGTGCCCGCTGTCGCGGACCCCGAGCCCCACCCCTTCGCCAGCATCGACGACCCGCTGGGCCCGCTGGCGGCCCTCCCCGGCACGTGGACCGGGACCGGCTTCAACACCATCTGGCGACCCCACTTCCCGTCGAGCCGGCAGGACCGCTTCCTGGAGCTGAACCTGACCTCGGAGACCCTGGTGTTCGAGGAGATCCCGGGCGCGATCCCCAACCGCGGGCTCGACATGAAGGACATCGAGATGTTCGGCGTCCACTACATGCAGAAGATCGACGACAGCACCCTGTCGGCCGGCATCCACCTGGAGCCCGGCATCTGGGCCACCGTGCCGAGGACCACCGCTCCGGAGGAGCCGCCGACGGTGGTGCGCATGGCCTCGATCCCGCACGGCACCGCCATCGTCGCCCAGGGCCGGGCGTCCACGATCTCCGGCCCGCCGGTCATCAAGCCCACCGACATCATCCCGTTCTCCCCCGGCGACCCGTCCACCAAGGGCTCGTTCGCCGATGCCGTGCAGTCGTTCCCCGAGCTGAACCTGTCGAAGAAGACGAAGTTCCGGCAGCCCTCCGACGCGAGCACCCAGCCGGACATCACCCCGGCCATGGTGAAGAACCCCAACCTGGTGCTGACCAAGGCCATCCACGGCCAGGACATCGTGCGCACCACCGTGCTCCACGTGGACGCCACCAGCGCCAAGCCGCACAGCATCGGGACGGCGAACACGTTCTTCCTCACCGAGAACGCGTCGGCCAACCACGTGATCGCCACCTTCTGGATCGAGAAGGTCGCGAACCCGCACACGAACGGGCACTTCCTGCAGCTGCAGTACTCCCAGGTGGTCATGCTCGACTTCAACGGGCTGCGCTGGCCCCACGTCTCGGTGGCGACACTGCGCAAGCAGGGTAGTTCGTCGATACCGGCACGCGACGACCTGCCGACGATCGCCGGCGCGAAGGCCGGCGCCGAGACCGAGCTCAGCTGACCGGGCTCCGCACCAGACCCGCACGGTCTGCGCCGGAGCACTCGACGCACTAACTCTATCTATGTAGAGTTAGTGCGTGGCCCGTCGTCGTTCCCACTCACCCCAGACAGTCCGGGTGCTCCACGCCCTCGCCGCGGAACCCGCCGTGTGGCGCCACGGCTACGACCTCGTCGTCACGCTCGATCTCAAGTCCGGCTCGCTGTACCCGATCCTGATCCGGCTCCGCGACCGCGGCCTGCTGCAGTCGCGCTGGGAGCCCTCCGAGTCCGGGCGACCGCCCCGTCACGCCTATCGGCTCACCGCCGCGGGGCTGGCCGAGGCCGCGGCCGCACCCTCGGAACGCATCGCAACGCGCCGCTCCGTTCGTCGTGCTGGGCTGGAGACAGCGTGAGCACCGCCCGCGTCGTGATCCTCGTCGCCTCGGTCCTCGGCCGTGCGGACTGGGGGCACGCCATGGCTGCCGAGCTCGCGCAGGTGCCGGCGCGGAGGAGGGGGCGATTCGTGGCAGGCTGCCTGGGTGCCCTGCTGCTCAGCCTTCCGGGCCTCGCCTGGGCGAGTCTCGCCTCCGGCCTGCTGAGTCTGGCCGTCGTGGCAGCGGCGCTCGTCCGCTACCCCGGGCTGGTGACCGGCGTCGGCACGTGGCTCGCAGTCGGCTTCTTCGTCACCGTCGTCGTCGGCTACGTCGTGGCGGCAGCCGGCCTCTCCACCCGACTCGAGGAGTCGCGCCTCCTCGTCGGCGCCGTCCTGGCCGGAGCGGGCATCGCGTGCTCCTGGTGGGCGGTCGGGCTGGCGGCCTCCGTCGGCGCTCCGACCCTGGCGTCGATGGCGATGCTCGCCCTCGGCCCTGCGGTGGCCGGTGTCGCAGGCGCGTGGGCGACCGCCCGCTCCTCCTGGGTCGTCGGCACGGAGTGCGTGGGGCTCGCCTCCCTGCTCGCGGGCTTCGCCCTCTTCCTCCTGTGGGGTGGTCAGACGGTGGCTTTCGCCGGCCGGCCGTACGACGCGGCGCTGGTGCGCGACTTCCGTGCCAGTGGGGCGCACGACCTGGCGACGTACGCCGTCAGCGACAGCCTGGGGTCCGGCATGATGCTCCTGCTGCTGGTCCCTCTCGTGTCCCTGGTCGCCGGTGCCGCAGGATGCGTGGTCGCCCAGCGCGCGTGGCCGGCAACGACGTCGGCCTGAGGTACCTCAGGCCAGGTCACGATTCTGCAAAACCCGGCGGAGTCGGGGTAAACCCCGATGACACGTGTCGGCGACCTCTGCTGGACTGGTGACATGCATCGACAGATCGCCGGCCGGCTCACCGGCCGCGTCACCAAATGGCTCGTTCTCGTCTTCTGGGTGCTCGTGGTGGCGCTCGCCGGCCCGCTGGCCGGCAAGCTCACCGACGTCCAGGACAACCAGGCGTCCTCGTGGCTGCCGGCAAGCGCCGAGTCGACCCAGGCGCTCGACAAGCTGGCGCCGTTCCAGGACCAGAACGACATCCCCACGGTGCTCGTCTACGAGAAGAGCTCCGGCCTGACCAAGGCCGACCTGGCGACCATCGGCACGCAGCTCGACCAGATCCAGCAGATCGACGGCGCGGTGCCGGCCAAGGCTCCCGACGGCACCACCGTGCAGCCGAGCGCGCTGATCCAGGTCTCCCAGGACCAGCAGGTCGCCCAGGGCCAGGTCACCTTCAACTTCGGCAAGGACGGCTGGAACAAGCTGCCCGACATCAAGAGCCAGATCGAGGACATCGCGCAGCTGCCAGGCGCGACCGTCTACGTCGCCGGGCCCGGTGGCCAGGCCGCCGACTCGGCCGAGGTGTTCTCGGGCATCGACGGGAAGCTGCTCTACTCCACGATCATCGTGGTGGTCGTGATCCTGCTTCTGACCTACCGCAGCCCGATCCTGTGGCTGCTTCCGGTGATCTCCGCCGGCGTGGCGCTCATCACCGCGCAGGGCGTGATCTACCTGCTGGCCAAGAACGCCGGCCTGACCGTGAACGGGCAGAGCCAGGGCATCTTGACGGTGCTCGTCTTCGGTGCCGGCACGGACTACGCCCTCCTTCTGGTCGCGCGCTACCGAGAAGAGCTCCGTCGTCATGAGGACCGGCACGAGGCCATGGCGTTCGCTCTCCACCGGGCCGCGCCGGCGATCGTCGCCAGTGCGCTGACGGTCATCTTGGGCATGCTCTGCCTGACCGTCGCGGAGATGAACTCCACGGCGGGGCTCGGACCGGTCGCCGCGATCGGGATCGGGGTCGGGCTGCTGGTGATGATCACGCTGCTGCCCGCGCTGCTCGTGATCACCGGCCGCTGGATCTTCTGGCCGCAGCGCCCCGCCTTCGACAGCCACGAGCCGACGTCCACGGGCTTCTGGGCGAAGGTCGGCACCCGGATCGCGCCGCGTCCGCGCCTGGTCTGGGTCGGTACGGCGATCGTCCTGGCGGTGTGCAGCCTCGGCATCCTGCAGATCAACGCCCACGGTCTCTCCACCCAGGACGCCTACACCAAGGACTTCGACTCGGTGGTCGGCCAGCAGGTGCTGACCGACCACGGGCTCGCCGACACCGCGAGCCCGGTGATGGTGGTCGCCCAGGCGGACCAGGCCGACGCCGTGCGGTCCGCGATGCAAGGCGTCGACGGGATCGGAGAGCCGTCACCGCCGATCGTGAAGGGTGACGTGGCCCTGGTCTCGGCCCCGCTCGAGTCCGACCCGACGTCGAAAGCCGCCTTCGCCACGGTCGCCGACGTCCGCACCGCGGTCCATCAGGTGGAGGGAGCCGACGCCCTGGTCGGCGGCGCGTCCGCGATCAACGCCGACATCGAGCACGCGTCCGCACGCGACAACCGGGTGATCATCCCGCTCGTGCTGATCGTCGTGATGATCGTGCTGATGGTGCTGCTGCGGGCGATCCTGTCGCCGCTGATCCTGATCGCGACCGTGGTGCTGTCGTTCGGCGCGTCCCTCGGGATCAGTGCGCTGGTGTTCCGACACGTGCTGGGCTTCGCGGGGGCGGACGCCTCGCTCCCGCTGTTCGTGTTCGTGTTCCTGGTCGCCCTGGGCATCGACTACAACATCTTCCTGATGACCCGGGTCCGTGAGGAGACCCCGGAGCACGGCACCCGTCGTGCCTCGTTGATCGCGCTCGGTGCCACCGGTGGCGTGATCACGTCGGCCGGCCTGGTGCTTGCGGCCACGTTCGCGGTCCTGGCGACCCTGCCGCTGGTGGCGTTCGCCGAGATCGGGATGGCGGTAGCGCTCGGCGTGCTGCTCGACACCCTCGTGGTGCGCTCGGTGCTGGTGACCGCGATCAACCTCGACGTCGGGAGCCGGATCTGGTGGCCGAGCAAGCTCGACAGCGCGGACGAGCCGACCCCGCTCGAGGCCGCCCACGAGGTCGAGGCGCTCGACGCCTGACCGCAGGGCCACGGCAGGGCCGCCGTCCCACGGGGGGACGGCGGCTCCGGGTCAGCGGTGCAGCCGCACCGGCACGGACTCGACGCCGTAGACGATCGACTTGGCGTGGTATGGCAGGTCGGGGGCCGGCACGGCCAGGCTCAGGTCGGGGAACCGGCGGGCCAGCGCGGGGTACGCCGCGCGCAGCTCCATCTTGGCCAGCTCGGCGCCGACACAGCGGTGGAAGCCGTAGCCGAAGGCCATGTGGGAGGCCGAGGAGCGGCTCGCGTCGAGCCCGTCGCCGACGGGGAAGGCGCGGGGGTCGCGGTCGACTGCCGGGAGGTGCACCAGGACGCAGGAACCCTTCCGGATCTTGTGCCCCGCCACGCGCGTCTCGGCCTTGGTGAACCGGGGGAAGGCCACCTGGACGACCGAGAGGTGCCGCAGGAGCTCCTCGACGACCGGGGTGACCGAGTCGGGGTCGGTGACCAGCCCGGCGTACAGGTCGGGGCGGCCGAGCAGCACGACGGTGCCCAGGGCGAGCATGGAGGCCGAGGTCTCGAGGCCACCGGTGAAGGCGCCGTCGGCCAGCCCGCCGAGGTCGAAGTCGCCGATCTCGTCACCGTGCTCGCGGATGATCTGCCCGATCAGCCCGGGACCGGGATCGGAGCGCTGCCGGGCGCACTCCGCGAACAGGAACTCCCGGGACTCGCCGACCGCACCCATCACGGCCTGACCGCCATGGGTGACGTCGAAGCGGGCCGAGCCGAGCTTGCGGAAGGTCTCGCGGGCCTCCTGGCGCAGGCCGAGGAGCTCGCAGATCACCAGGAACGGGATCGGGAACGCGAAGGTCTGGACCAGGTCGGCGACGCCGTCGTTGGCCGCGGCCGCTGCCTCCGTCTCGTCGAGCTGCTGCTCGATGATCCGGTCGATCGCCGGCTTGAGCCGCGCCAGCCGGCGCATGGTGAACTCCGGCGTCAGCAGCTTGCGCAGCCGGGTGTGCTCGGGCGGGTCGGTGAAGCCGAGCCCGCCGATGTTGCCGTCGGCCGCACCGGACTTGCCGTAGTAGGGCCGGATGTCGGTGGAGTACGACGAGAGGTCGCCCAGCACCTCACGCGCCTCAGCAGCGCCGGTCACCAGCCAGATGTCCATGCCGAGGAAGGTGATCAGCTTGGAGACAGGGTCCTGCTCGCGCAGCTGCGTGACCCGCGGGACGGGGTCGGAGATGACCCGGTCGAGCGGCCAGGTGAGCCGGTCGGGCACGCGGTCGAGCTGGGTGAGGTCGATGCCGCCGGCACGCGCCACGAGCCGACGACGCACGACTCCCTTGACAGCTTCCAACAGCGGCACGAGGAAAGGGTACGGGTCTCACCCGTGGATCTGGTGAGCGGCACGGCCCGCGGACGGATCCGGCCGCCCGGGACGCTTCACGCGAGCGCGGTCCCGGTGGCCGCGAGAGCCACGATCTCGTCCTCGGTCCAGGCGCCGCGAACGCCCGGCGCGGCGACCAGGTAGCGGGCGATCCGGTCGTCGTCGTACGCGTGTGCCGCGCGCAGACCGGTGATGATCCACCGCAGGTACGCCGCCGTCGGCGCCGCGGGGACCAGGCTCCCCACGTCGTGGTGGGTGATGGTGAACATCGGCGCACGGTCCAGCTCACCGAGCCGGACCACCGTCTCGTACAGCCCGGGACCGGTGGTGACCACGGACTCCACGTCCGGCAGGAGGCCGCTCAGGTCATGGGCGAACTCGCCGCCGGGCGGCCGGCGGAGCTCCTGCGCGGCCACGTCCGCGAACTGTTCGGTGGTGACGAGGTAGGCGCAGCCGGCGACCACGCCAGTCGCGGAGCGGTCGTAGAAGGTCATGCCGCCGTGCCACACGCGCGACGCGCCGGCGAACACGAGTCCGCCCGGCACCTCGACGCCCTGGATCCGGGTGGGATCTCTCGGGTCCCGGCACCCGACGTAGTCACGGGAGGCACCGGCCGGGCGCCCGCCGGCGAGGTAGCAGCGGAACCGAGCCGTCGCCAGGTTCGAGCCGTAGGCGACGTACCAGATCCGCTGCATCCTGGTCTCAGCCCGGCAGGGGGCACTCCTCGAGCGCCAGCCGGGCCTCCCGGAGCAGGACGGCCTCGGCGTCGCGATAGCGCCGCTGGGCCTCGGCCGCGGTGTCTCCCACCGCCGTCAGGCCGATCCGGCCGTGCTCGGTGAGGCAGCTGATCATGTGGAACACGATGCCCGCCTGGCGCGACTGGTCGAAGTGGAGCCCGTGTCGAGCCACGATGTCGAACAGGTCGGACAGCGTCAGCCCCCGGAGCAGCCCGGACTCGAGGTGGTCGGTGGCGACCAGGTGCTTCTCCTGGCCGCGGGGAGTGAGGAAGAGCGAGGTCGTCGGGTCGTAGTGACCGTCGGTGAGGAACTGCAGCGTCAGGAACGGGTGGGTCGTCCCTCCCTTGCGCAGGTTGAGCTCGATCGCGTACGGCGTCCAGTCGCCGTCCGCCCCACGGACCACGACGAAGTCGATCGCAAAGCGGCCCAGCGCACCCTGGTCGGCCAGGAGTCGCCCGATCGTCTCGGCGTGCTGGGTGATCGCCCTGGCGTACTCAGGAGCCGCCGGGAAGGTGCACCCCAGGTAGCTCTGCCCGCTGGCTCCACCCAGCAGCTGGTCGTGGGTCGACAGCAGCTCCACGACGCCACCGGGCAGGACCCGCAGCTGGACGCTCGGACTGCGGACCTCCTGCCCGACGATGCGCTCCTCGATGATCCCCGCACCCTCCTCGAACTTCGCAAGGTAGACGTCGCGGGGGGTCGTCAGCGACTCCAGCTCCATGCCCAGCAGACGCTCCCGGACATCGGCACGCTCGTTCGGGGACCCGGGCGACGGCAGGCCGCCCAGCCTCACCAGAGCGTTGCCCTCGCCGGAGACGCCGTCGTTCAGCTTGACGATGACGCTGTCCATCGTGGGCCGCTGCCTCCGCATCCCGACCACCGCATCGGCCATGTCGTCGAGGGTGCGCAGGTTCTCCACACCCAGCGGATGTGGGATCCCGGCCTCGGCGAACATCCTGCGGCAGCCGGTCTTGGAGCCCAAGGACGCGAGTCGTGGGTCGGCGCCGTACATCGGGATCCCCAGGCTCAGGGCCACGTCACGCTCGAGCTCGGTGGTGTTGTAGGGCATCAGATGGGAGCGAGAGCGGTTCGGGATCAGGGCGGCGATCCGGGCGAGCAGGTGCGGGCGCTCCAGGAGCTTCTCGCTCAACGAGCGCGGGGAGGCGTCGTGCACGGCGACCAGGGACAGCCGCGACCGCGCATGGCTCGGGATCACGCCCGGTAGCAGGGCGAGGTAGTACTCGATGATCTCCGGGGCGACCGGCAGGGAGGTGACGTAGACCATCCGGAGCCGGGGCTGCCGCAGGAGCATCAGCATGAAGAGGAACCGCTCCTCGTACGCCTGCGTGACACCCCCGCTCGAGGCCACCGCACGGTCGAGCGTGATCGAGGGGACGACGACCACCGACTCGTCGTCGTGATCGAGCCGCATGGCCTCCCACACGTCGCCCATCCGCGCCTGCAGCTCGTCGAAGCGGCGGTACCGCTCGTCCTCGTCCAGGCTCGAGAGGACGGGAGCCGCCGACGACACCGGGGGCGCCACCACGTCGCCGGTCATGTCGCGATCCGGGCGTTGTCGATGCCGGTGACATCGAACGCGTGGACGGTCCGGCTGAAGCCCTTCAGCTCGCGGGTACCCGCGTCCTCACCCACCACCACGGGCCCCGCCGCCGAGAAGACGCGCTCGGTGACGAGGATCTGCCACGGTGCGGCGTCGGCGCACAGCCGGGAGGCGAGGTTGGTAACGCTGCCGATCGCGGCGTAGTCGTGCCGGCCCTCGAAGCCGATCCGGCCCAAGGTGGCGTAGCCCTGGGCGATCCCGATCCCCAGCGAGAGGTCGTGCCCCTGGCGGGCCCACGACTCGGCCAGGCCCCGGACCCGGGTGCGCATCGCGACGCTCATCCGGATCGCGCGCGCCGGGCCGTCGTCGCAGCGGACCGGGTCGTTGAAGAAGACCATCAGGCCATCACCCGCGAAGCGCTCGAGCGTGCCCTCGAACCGGAAGATCAGGTCTCCCAACGCCGCGTGGTACTCCCCGAGGACACCCATCACCTCCTCGGGTTCGCTCGCCTCCGCGAACGGCGTGAACCCACGCAGGTCGCAGAACACGACGACGATCTCCCGCCGGTGGCTCTCGAGGAACGACTCGTCGCCGGAGTCGACGATCAGCTCGGCCAGCTGCGGCGAGAGGAAGCGCCTGAGGCGGTGCATCCGCTCGATCTGCGACACCTGGTCCGACACGCGGTCCTCCAGCTCGTGGTTCCAGGCGGCGAGCTCGTCGGACTGGCGCTTGATGGTGTCCTGGTAGCGCTTGATCCGGGCCAGCGAGGCCACCCGCGCGAGCAGCTCGTTCTTGTTGACCGGTTTGGTCAGGAAGTCGTCGGCCCCGGCCTCGAGCGCCTTGATCTTCTGCTCGTCACCGCTCGCAGTGACCATCACGACCGGCAGGTACGCCGTGCCGGGTCGCTCCCGGATCTCTCGGCACACCTCGTAGCCGTCCTTGCCCGGCATCACGATGTCGAGGAGGACCAGGTCCATGTCGTCGGCGTCGAGGGCGGCCAGCGCCTCCTCTCCCGACGACGCCGTACGGACGTCGTAGCCGCGCGGCGCCAGGATCGCCTCGAGCAGCCGCACGTTGGCAGGCTGGTCGTCGACGACCAGCACGCGGGCCTTGACCGGAGCGGTGTCGTTCATGGGATGCCTCCGAGCTTGAGGAAGTCACTGACCTGCTGGGGAAGGGCCCGCACGCTGATCGGCTTCTCGACGTAGCCGTCGAAGCCGGCGTCGAAGGCCCGCGCGCGGTCGTTGTTCATCGCGAACGCCGTCACGGCGACCACCGGGACCTGCCTCTCGGTCGCGCGGATCTGCCGGAGGGCCTCGGCGCCGTCGATCCCCGGGAGCTGCAGGTCCATCAGGATGAGGTCGGGCACCGTCTCGGCCGCGAGCCGGACACCGTCCTCCCCCGAGGTCGCCTCGATCACCTCGTAGCCGGCGTAGGTCAGCACGTCGCGCACCAGCTTGAGGTTCTTGGGGTTGTCCTCGACCACCAGGATGCGGCCCTCGCTCACGGCCCCTCCCGGTGCTCGTGGCCGGACCCGGGCAGCGGGACCGGGGCGCCGACGGCGCTGAGCGCGGTCAGCAGGTCCTCGCGGCCGATCGGCTTCACGAGGTACGCCGCAGCGCCCATGGCCACGCCGCGCGCCCGCTCGTCGACGATCGACACGACGATCACCGGGATGTCGCGCGTGGCCGGCTCCGCCTTCAGCTCCTTGAGGACGGCCCAGCCATCGATGCCGGGCAGCCGGATGTCCAGCAGCACGGCGTCGGGCAGCGTGCGCCGTACTGCCGCGAGTCCGGACGGGCCGTCGCGCGCCGTGGTGACCTTCAGCGCCGCCTTCGACAGATAGGCGCTGAACAGGTCCAGCGACGGCCGGTCGTCCTCGATGACCACGACCTCACCGCACGCCGCCGGCGACCCGTCGGCCGGTCGGCCGGTCCCCTCGCGGTCACCGGCCGGCAGCGAGAAGCCGAAGGTGCTGCCGCGGCCGACCTCGCTCTCGAGCCACATCCGCCCGCCGAGCAGCTCCACGATGCGACGCGACAGGGTGAGCCCGAGCCCCGTGCCTTCCTCGCGCGAGCTGCCCCGGCCGCCCTGCTGGAAGGACTCGAAGATCCGCTCCCGGTCCGCCTCGGGCACGCCGATGCCGGTGTCCGTCACCGAGATCAGGACCTCCGGACCGTCGCGCTGGGCGCCCACCACCACGGAGCCGCCGTCGCCGGTGAACTTGACCGCGTTGGTGACCAGGTTGAGCAGGACCTGCTTGAGGCGCAGCTCGTCGGAGTACACCGTGCCCATCTCGGCGGTCTCGATCCGCAGGTCGATGCCGTGGAGCGCCGCCCGCTCCCGGAGCATCGACGTGGCCAGCTCCAGCAGCGAGCGCAGGTCGAACGACGAGTACTCCAGCTCCATCCGGCCGGCCTCGACCTTCGACAGGTCGAGGATCTCGTTGAGCAGCTCGAGCAGATGCTGGCCGGACCCGTGGATGTCGCGGAGGTACTCCTCCTGGCGCTCGTTGATGTCGCCGAACATCCGCTCCAGGAGCACCTCGGAGAAGCCCAGAACGGCGTTGAGCGGCGTCCGGAGCTCGTGGGACATGCTCGCCAGGAACTCCGACTTGTGCGTGCTGGCGAGCTCCAGCTCGACACTCTGCTCCTCGAGCTCGCGGAACAGGCGGGCATTCAGCAGCGCCAGCGCCGACTGGCTCGCGAACGTCTCGAGCAGGTCGAGGGTCTCCTCGGTGAAGCCGCCCTTCCGCTTGCGCCGCACGATCAGGCAGCCCACGATCTGGTCCTCGCGCAGCATGGGGACGGCGGCCAGGGACCGCCACCCGTCGTCGTGGAGGATCTTCAGGTGGGGGTCGAGGTGGACCCTGTCGAGGTCGGAGACCGCGATCGGACGGCGCCCCTGCGCGGCGCGTCCGACCAGGGTCTCGTCGAGGTCGATCCGGATCGACCGGAGGCGCTGCACCACGGCGGGGTCGGTGCGGTGCACGCTGCGGACCATGAAGCAGCGGTCGCGCGCGGAGTACTCCATGATCGACCCGCCGTCGGTGCCGGAGAGCGCGACGGCGTGCATGGCGATCGTCGAGAGCACGTGGTCGACGTCGAGGCTCGAGCTCACGGCCTCGCCGACCTCGCGCAGCGCCTCCAGCCGCTCGACGTTCTTGGCCAGCTCCGCGCTGCGGGACTCGAGCTCCTGGACGAGGGTGACGCCGTTGACGGCCATCGCGGCCTGCCCCGCGAACGCCGTGACGATCGCCATCTCGCGCTCGTCGAACGGCCGGACCTCGTTGCGCCAGAGGACGAGCGCGCCGACGACGTCGTCGTCGACCAGCATCGGCGCTCCCATGGTGGTCCGATAGCCGGCGACCCGCTGGAGGTCGTAGCGCCCGTACTCCGGATCGGAGAGCACGTCCGCGATCTGCTGGGTCTGGCGGTCCAGCCCCACGCGGCCGATGAGCGTGTCGCGATCGACCGGCATCGGGTGGTCCGCGATGTAGGTGATCGACTCGTCCGTGAGGCCCGTCGACTTGATCAGCTCGTAGACGCCGTACTCGAGAAGGCACAGGTACGCGGCGTCCGACCGGCAGAGCCGGCGCGCACTCTCGACGACGGTCGTGAGGACGGCCTCGGGGTCAGCGGCCGAGCGGCCCAGAGCCGTGAGTACCTCGTCGGCGGCCTCGAACTGGTCCCTGAGCGCGTCGAGGTCCCGTCGGAGCTGCTCGTGCTCCTCGGCACTGACTGTGGCCCGCTCGGGGCGAGGTCCTGCGCCCATCGCCTCCCTCCCCCGTCGCCCGAGGCACCGGGCGTCGCGGCGACGCGTTTCGAGTGTCCCGAAGATCGGGCTCGACGGCAATCGTGTGCGGAGACGGGTTTCTCGTCGGGGAGGACCTGTCCTCGCTCAGCCCGCGGTGCGGTCGGCGTAGGCCTGCGCGGCGTCGTACACGGAGCGGACGTAGGCGTCGGAGTGGTTGTAGGAGAAGACGGCCGCCGACCAGCCCTGGCCGGTGGCCAGGTCGGCGCCCGAAGCGCAGAGGTAGCGAGCGGCGGCGTAGGCCGCGTCGTCGATGTCCTGCGGGTCAGCGACGCCGTCGCCGTCGCCGTCGGAGCCCCAGCGCTCCCAGGTCGAGGGGATGAACTGGAGGGGACCGGTCGCCCGCTGCCAGGACCCCGCATCGCCCGGCACGGCGGCCACGTCGCCGGACCCGTCCAGCACCGGTCCGTCGATCTGACGGCTCGACCGGCCGTCGGCGCCGAGGCGGAGGCCGCCGAGCGTGCCGTGCTGCGACTCGACCCAGCCGACCCCGGCCAGCGTGGTCCAGGCCAGGTGACAGCCCGGATCAGCCGCCAGCTCACGCAGGGTCGCCGCGCCGTACGCGCGGACCGCCGGCGTCGGGATCCCGGCCGCGCTCGACGTCCGGGCCACCCACGCGCTGCTCACCGAGGTCGCCCCGCCCGTCGGACGGCTGCTGCCGGTCGGCGCGGCCACGAGCAGCCCCACGGGCTGGACGCGGAGCATCGGGTCCGGGCGTGCGGCGGCGTGCGTGACGACCGCCGTCACGCCGAGGCCGAGGGAGACCGCGGCGACTCCGACCACCAGGCGTGCACGCGCGGTCAGCGTGACCGCCGTGCGTTCCGGGAGATCAGGAACGGTGGTACGAGCACGGTCAGGACCAGCATCGTGGCGACCACCCAGCCGATCGCCTTCGCCTGACCGGTCCGCGCGGCTGCCAGCGAGACCGGGGTCCCCGGCGCAGCCGTCGACAGGCTGCCTCCTGCCGTGTTCACCGCGTTGCCCGCCGGAGCGCCGGTGAGCGGATCGACGGCTCCTGGCGAGGACCCCGAGCCCGGTGACCCGTTGTTCGTGCTGCCGGGAGTGCCGGACCCCGAGGTGGTCCCGTTCGGGTTCGTGCCGGACGAGGGGTTGGTCCCGCCGGAGGTGTTGGTCGTCTGGCCGGTCGTGGTCGACACCGTGCAGGACGAGCCGAGCTTCATGCACTTGTTGGGCATCGGCGCCGAGTGCAGGATGTTGAGCGCCGGGTTGTTGCACTTGCTGATCGAGGGCGACGACACCGCGCCCGGGATGCGGGCCACCTGTTTGAAGCCCGCCTCCACCAGGTTCTTCGGCAGTGGCGAGTAGCCGAGGATGTCGGCCTTCTGCTGGCCCGTGCACAGGAAGTAGTTGACGAACGTCGAGAGGGTGCGCCCCTTGTCGGTGTTGAAGGGCGCCGCCGTGGTGGTCGGCACCACCATGTAGCTGTAGCTCGACATCGGGTACGCGCGGGGGTCGGGGTTGGTGTAGACCGACTGGAGGTTCTGCGTCAGGTTCGGGTTGATCCGTGCCTTGGTCAGCGCCACGGCGACGTTGCCGGCGCTGGGCTGGGAGAAGTACCCGGCCTTGTTGAGCAGGCTGACCACGGGGAAGTTGATCCGCTTGGCGTAGGCGTACTCGACGTACCCGATGGCGCCCGCGCCGTACGACGCGGACACGTAGTTCGCGACACCGTTCGACCCGTTCTGCGCCTTGGAGCTGCCGAACGCCGGGTAGAACGAGACGCTCGGGCAGGCGCTGCCGCTGAGGTGGAGCTTGCTCCGGATGAACGGGCAGTAGATCGACGGCGCCTGGCTCTGCATGTAGAGCGTGAACTGGGCCGACGCGCCCGCCCCGTCGGAGCGCACTACCGGGATGATCGGGATGTTCGGGAGCGTCTTGCCGTAGTCCTTGGTGATCGCCGGGTCGTTCCACCGGGTGATCTGGCCGGTGAAGATCTTGGACAGGGTGGTCCCCGAGAGCCGGAGGTCGGTGACCCGCACGCCGCCGACGGTCAGGTTGTACATGAACGACGTGCCGCCGGCCACGATCGGCAGGTAGGCGTAGGGACGGCTCGGCACCTCCGCCTGCTGACCGGGCTCCGGCGGGTTCTGGAACGGGATCTCGGTGTTGGCGAAGTCGACGGTGCCCTGGATGTACTGCGAGCGGCCGTCGGTGGAGCCGGTGCCGGCGTAGTTGACCACGACGCCGCTGGCGCGGACGTCGGCCCGCCACGCGTCGACAGCCACCTGGCTCCAGGTCGAACCGGCTCCGGAGATCGGGACATAGCCGGACGCCTGCGCGGCCGGGGCGGGAACCATCACGAGACCGGCCACGCAGGCCGCCAGGAAGGCGAGGACCAGGCGGGTCGGTAGGGACAGCTTCATCGGGAGGACTCTCTTTCGGTACGACGGGCGCGGGCGGCCGCGAGGCGACGTTGCTTGCGGGGCGAGGTATGGCCCGGCGGACGACCGCCGAGGATCCGGGCCAGGCCGAACAGCACGACCACCACCACGAGCAGCACGACACAGGACCCGAACGCGCGGGCGATGGCGGTGTCGAGCGGCATCTTCATCTGGGTGAAGGCGAACAGCGGCAGGGAGAGCATCGGGCCGTGCATGGGGTCGGCGTTGAGCTCGTTGGTCGAGCCGGCGACGAGCAGGACCGGCGAGGTCTCGCCGATCACGCGCGCCACGCCGAGCAGGACCGCGGTCACCAGGCCGGGTCGGGCGGTCGGCAGGACCACGCGACGTACGGTCTGCCACTGGGTGGTCCCGAGGGCCAGCGAGGCCTCCCGCAGCCCGTTGGGCACCAGGCGGAGCACGACCTCGGCGGTGGTGCAGACGACCGGGATCATGCTGATGCACAGTGCGAGAGAGGCCGCGAAGCCGCTCCGCTCCTGGCCGAACTTCAAGATCAGCATGGAGTAGATGAAGAGGCCGGCCACGATGGTGGGGACGGCGCTCATGGCCTCCACGACGGTGCGCACCAGGCGGGCCAGGCGGCCGCGCACCTCACTGAGGTAGACCGCGGTCGCGATGGCGAGCGGCACGCTGAGCACGACCGAGATGGCGACCTGCTCGAGGGTGCCGACCATGGCGGCGACGATGCCGCCCTGGTTGAGCGGCGCCTCGGGGCCGATGTAGGCGGTGGTCTGGGTGTAGAAGTTCAGGTGCGACAGCGCTTCCCGGCCGCGCACGAACGTGAAGACCACGATGCCGGCCAGGCACGCGACCATGATGATGCCGGCCGTCGTGACGAGGGCACCGACCAGTCGGTCGGTGACGCCGACCCGGTCGAGCGTGGTGGCGCTGATGCAGGCGAACAGCGCCAGGAACGCGGCGTACCAGCAGAGCCAGAAGCCGATCACACCGGTCATCGGGACCAGGCGCTCGAAGACCAGCCACGTCAGACCCAGGGCACCGGCCGCTGCGCTGACCAGGTGGGTGACCAGCTCGGGGTCGGCTCCGCCGATGCGCACCCGGCGGGGGGTACGGCGTACGTCCTGCGGCTCACGCCCCGCCGTCGAGGTGTCGGGGGCCAGGAGGGTGGTCATCAGATCTCCGTGGCGGCGCCGGAGCGCGATCGGCTGACCACCACACCGGCGAGGGTGTTGATGACCAGGGTGAACAGGAAGAGCACCAGCCCGGCCCCGAGGAGGCCCGACAGGGCCAGCCCGTTCGACTCGGAGTAGCGGGAGGCGATGTGGGAGGCGATGGTGTTGGTCCCGCTCTGCAGGGGCCGCGTGGTGAGGCCGAAGGCGGGCGAGATGATCGCGTACACCACGATCGTCTCGCCCAGCGCGCGGCCCAGGCCGAGCATGACGGCGCCGACGATGCCGGCCCGCCCGAACGGGATCACGACGGCGCGGATCATTCCCCAGCGGGTGGCGCCGAGTGCGATCGCGCCCTCGCGCTCGCCGATCGGCGCCTGGGCGAAGACCTCCCGCATGATCGAGGTGATCGTCGGCAGCACGACGACGCCGACGGCGATGCCGGCGATGAACGCCGAGGACGTGTAGGACGACGGGGAGTCCGGCGTGTCCACCCGGAGGAACGGCAGCACCGAGCCGAAGTGGACCGACAGCCACTGGGCGATGGTGAGGAGGTGGGCCTGCAGGAAGAACAGGGCCCACATCGCGTAGACGATGGAGGGCACGGCCGCCATCAGGTCGACCAGCGAGACCAGCGAGCGCTTCAGGGAGCGCGGTGCGTACTCGCTGATGAAGAGCGCTGCCCCGAAACCGACCGGCACGGCCACCGCGAGTGCGATCAGCCCGACCAGGATGGTGCCCCACAGCAGGGACGCGATGCCGAAGGTGCCGGTCTCGGGCAGCCAGTCGGTGCGGGTGAGGAAGTGGAAGCCCTGGCTGTGGAGCGCCGGCCAGGCACCGATCAGCAGGAAGATGCCGATCAGCCCCATGATGATCAGGGTCGAGACGGCGGCCGATCGGGCAGCGGCCACGAACGACTGGTCCTGCGCGGTCGGGCGGTAGGTCAGGGTGCGACGTACGGCGGGAGGACGCGCCTCGGTGAGGGTGTTGGTCATCCGAAGCGGCCGTTCACGTAGTCGGCGGTGCGGCTGTCGCGGGGCCGCTCGAAGATGTCGCTGGTGTCGCCCTGCTCGACGATGTAGCCGGGCTGGCCCTCCGCCGCCAGGAAGAAGGCGCACTGGTCGGAGACCCGCTGGGCCTGCTGCATGTTGTGGGTGACGATCACGACCGTCACCTGGTCCGCGATCGCCCGGATCGTCTCCTCCACCCGACGCGTCGAGGTCGGGTCGAGGGCCGAGCAGGGCTCGTCCATCAGGAGGACGTCGGGACGTACGGCGAGGGCCCGGGCGATGCAGAGCCGCTGCTGCTGGCCACCGGAGAGCGAGGCACCGGGGGCATCGAGCCGGGTCCGCACCTCGTCCCAGAGCCCCGCGCTGCGCAGGCTGCGCTCGACCAGCGCGTCGGCCTCGCGGCCGCGCACGCGGCGTCCGGTCAGGGAGAGGCCGGCGAGCACGTTGTCGTGGATCGACATGGTCGGGAACGGGTTGGCCTTCTGGAAGACCATGCCGATACGCCGACGGCTCTCGATGGGCCGGCGCGCGGGATCGTAGATGTCCTCGCCGTCGAGCCGCACCTCGCCGGCCAGGCTGGCCGACGGGACGAGCTCGTGCATCCGGTTGAGGATCCGCAGGAACGTGGACTTCCCGCACCCCGACGGTCCGATCAGGGCCGTGACCTGGCTGGCGGGCATGGTCAGGGTGACGTCGTTGAGGACCTGGTGGTCGCCGAACCACGCGCTGACGCCGTCCGCGACCAAGGTCGCGGGTGTGCCTGCCACCGGGCCGCCCTGCGTGATGGGGATGGTCAGGGTCTGGTCGTGAGAGTCGTCGAGCAGGGTCATGTCGGCCTTCACAGGGTGTTGGGGAGGAGCAGGGCGAGGTTCTCGAAGACCATCCAGAGGATCGCCAGCAGGACGGGGGTGGCGCCGATCCACAGCCAGCGACGCTGCGCGGTCCGCAGCGCGGTCCACGTCACCAGGAACGTCGCGAGCAGCAGGAGCTGCGACCAGAGCAGGAGCCCGACGAGGTGTGACGCGGTGCCGTGCCCCGGCTGGTCGGACGGCGGCGCCGTGGTGCCGGTGCTGGCGGGCAGTGCCTTGCCCACGAGCCGCGCCGAGACCATCAGCGTCCGGTCGGGGGTGAAGGCCGGGTCGGAGGTGACGAGCGTCAGCCGCGACGGCACGACTCGGACCCTGGTCGCGGGCGCGTCGCTGGTGCGGACGAGGTCGACGACGTAGGCGAACCGTCCCTGTCCGGTGGCGACCGCGATCCGGTCGCCGGGCTGGAGCTGGTCGAGGTGCGCGAACGCCGCGCCCGACGTGGACCGGTGCCCGATCAGCACGGAGAGGCCGGTCTGACCCGGGAGCACGGAGTCGGTCTTCAGCCCGGGCCCGAACTTCGTCTGGTCCGACGAGCTCCCCTCGACGAAGACCTGGTCGAGCCCGATCGCCGGGATGGTCACCACACCGACCGGGGTTCCCGGGGCGATCGGGCCGGCGACCGGGACCGTCGCCGCAGCGAGGTGGGTGCGCAGGTCGCGGTAGAGCACGTCCTGGGCGCGGTTCGCGGCGAGCCTCGAGCCCACCACGAGGTAGCCCGCGAACGCGATCAGCAGCCCGGTGACCAGCAGCAAACCGCCGGCCACGACCTGTGCGGTGGTGATCGGCCGGGGCTCCCGGGGCGGTGAGACCGGGGTGGGGGACGGGGCCGCCTCGGGCTTGCGGCCACCCACCAGGCGCAGCACGCGCATCGGCGTACGTCGTCCGGACGAGTCGTCGTCGGAGTCGGGGGTGACGGGGGTCAGCGTCGCAGCCACTGCGGCCCCCGTCCCGTGCGCTCGAGCCACAGCACGAGCGGCCCGGCGAGCAGGAAGATCAAGGCGAACACCAGCAGCCCGGGCAGCGCCATCAGGCGCTTGCCGGCGGACTGGGAGGACACTTCCATCATCTGCGGCGCGGCCTCGGCCTGGTCCGTGCTCGTGTCGGACGGTGACCCCGCCGGGTCGGCCCCGTCGCTGGGCGCCGCCAGCGGCTCGGTCGGCAGCCCGTCGGGGCCGATCCCCGGCTGGTTCAGCCCGGGCTCCGAGCCCGTGGTCGGCTGCGCCGACGGTCCGTCACCGGGCTGGTCGGTCGGCTGGTCCGTCGGCTGGTCGGAGGGGCCGGCCAGGACGGCGGTCCGCGCCGTGCGTACCTGTTCCCGGAGGGCCGGTGTGAGCGGCGCGTGCCCGCCGGGCAGCCGGCCGACCTCCTCGCCGGGCACCTGCCCCGGCCCGTCGACGTAGTCGAGGAAGTCCGCCATCTCGTGGCGGCTGGTCTTGTCGGCCTGGGTCGAGAGCGCGGCACTGATCAGGACGGTGAGCGGGTAGATCTGCTTGTCCTTCGAGGCCAGGTCCACCGACCGGGTGACCCCGTCGGCGTTGACGTCGGCGTGCGTGACGCCGGCTGTCAGCGAGGCGGTGGTCGGGCGCACGAAGGCACCACCGGTGTTCTGCAGGGAGGCGGTCGAGAGCAGGAACCGAGCCGCGTCGGCAGCGTCGATGATGCCGATGACCTCACGGGCGCCCGGGTTCTGGCGAGGAGGCTTGGTGACGATGTTGACGCCGTTCTCCGTGGTGACCAGGGCGCCCGGGAACTGGGCGATCGACAGCTGCCGGGCGAGAGCGTCCATGCCCTGGATCGGCTGGAAGGTGTTGGACAGCAGCTCGTCGAGCAGCGGGTAGCTGGCGAACGGCATGGCGACGTTCTTGTAGTTGGTGTTGACCTTCATGCCCCACGGGTCGGGCGTGCCCTTCAGGAACGCGCGCGCCTGCGGGTCGTGCCAGATCCACCGGGTCAGCGCCGAGGTGGTGTCGGAGAGGTCGCCGAGGAGCAGCGGGTGGTTGCCCGGGGCGCCGCCCGGCCAGTCCACACCGGGGTTGAGCTTGAGGAACTCGGGGTCGCGGAAGATGTTCACGGGGTTGCTGATCACCGCCGGGTCGCCACCGGAGCGGTAGGACGCGGTGATCAGCTTCGCCACCAGGCGGGCGTTGAGCTTCAGCGAGGTCACTGGGCGGCCGTGGGCGTCGTCGATCTGGAACGCCACCACGAGGCCGGTCACACTGACCGGCGCATAGACGACACCCGCGCCCTTGGCGGCGTCCGCGTCGAGCGGGTCGATGACCAGACCGGTGTCGGTCGTCCCCGACGCCACGTCACCGCGGGTCTGCGGCTCGCCGATCGAGGTGTAGTCGAGGGTCACCGCGTTCTTCGACAGGGTGCAGGTGGCTCCGCGCCAGGTCGCCAGCAGGTCGGCCGCGATCGGGCTGCCCTCGACGCGCAGCGAGCTCCCCGACAGCGGGCAGGCGTCGTCGACCGGTAGGAACGAGAGCGGCACGACGGTCCGTCGCGCCCAGGCCCACGGCGCGTCCATCAGGTCCTCGGTGTCGCCCTGGGGCCGCCCGTAGTTGGGCACCACCACGATCGAGCACGGCGAGTCGGCGTCGCAGCCGAGGGCCGCGGACTCGCGCTTGGTGAACACCTGGATCGTCACCTGGCCGGTGCCGTCGGCCCGGGTCACGTTGTCCTGCCAGTTGGCGGGACCGTCCGGAGTCGCGTCGAAGGCGTTGGTCTGACCGGGGTAGGTGAACGGGGAGACCGCCGGGTAGGCCGGCGAGGTGTCGGTCGCGTCGAGCCCGCGGAAACCCGGCGAGCCGTAGCAGTCACTGGAGCTCGCCGGGTGTGCGCCGCGGCACTCGTAGACCCGCACCGGGTTCTCGGTGTTGACGTCCAGCGAGTCGCCGCCGTTCTGGAGCCGACTGGCCGAGCTGGGACGGAAGCCGGTCCAGGACACCTCGATGGTCTGGTTCACCAGGCCCTTGGTGCGCCCGACGGACACGGTCGCGTTGTCGCCCGCGCCGGGCGCCGGCACCGTGACCGCGCCACCGGACGTCGTACGCCCGGTGCTCGCGTAGGTGGCCGGCGCCGGGGTGGCGAGGGCGAGCACCCCCAGGGAGACCACCGGGAGGATGGCCGCCGCGAGGCGTCGACGCAGGCGCCGTGTCTGCATGGTGACTCCCGTGGGTGGTGTGAGGGTGAACGTGGTGGCGGGCTCACCCTGGGCCCGCCACCACGGCTTGGGTGCGGTCAGCTGGTCTGGCCGCAGAATCGGGACTGGTTCTGGTCGTTGCCCAGCGGCGTGTTGCCGAAGGGCACGAGGAACGCGTCCTGGTGCTGGCAGAGGTAGCCCCCGGCCTTGAACACGTCCTTGAGCTCCTGCGGGGCGTCGTTGCGGACCACGTTGTAGAACAGCCGCCCGAACGACGCACTGTCACCGGTCGTGAACGCCGGGTTCAGCACCTGGTAGGTGACGTTGTTCAGGGACTGCGTGGTCGTCGGCGAGGTCGTGGTGTTGACCGTGCCGATGTGCGTGCCACCGCGGTTGTCCGCGATGCCCGGCGCCTCGTTGCTCTGTGCGGCCCACTTCGTCACGGCGTACGGCGCGATGCCCATCGGGTCACCGTTCAGCGTGCGCCCGTCGTTCTGCTGCTGGGAGAAGACGGTCGGCAGACCGGCGCAGCCGGCGTTGACGTTCGTGAGGCTGGTACCGATCGCCTGGAGGAAGAACGTCAGCGTGGCGGCCGACGACGGCGGCAGGTAGACGTGGATGGGTCCGGCCTGCCCTCCGACCTGGCTCCAGTCGGTGGTGGTGCACTCGAAGATGTCCTTCAGCTGGGCGGTCGTCAGCGGCGTGGTCGGCGCGTAGGCGTTGCCGACCACCGCGTAGGAGACGGCGTCGCGGCTCTGGGCGTAGAAGGTGAGGTTGGCCTCGCCTGCCGCCGTACCCTTCGACCGGCTCGAGCGGACGAAGTCGACGCAGTAGCTGGTGCCGTCGCCGCCGGTGGCCACGTCGCTCTTCTGGTTGAGCAGGATCGTGGTGATGCCGGCGTTGGCCCCGTTGGGACGGGCGATCGAGCAGCCGGGCTTGGTGACGATCTGCTCACCCGCCACGCCGGTGACCGGGTTGACTGCGTCGAACGACTCGAGCAGGTCGGTCGGCGCCGGCTGCTGGGAGTTGTAGGACTCGACGATGTTGTTGGTCAGCTCGGCGAAGGCGTCCGCACCGACGGCAGCGTAGAGCTGGCTGTCGGTCTTGCCCGCGATCGGCGTCCCTGGCTGGGACGGGTTCGGGTCCGCGTGGGCCGCCACCCCGAGCAGGGTGAGGGCCGCGGCGAGGCCGCCGGCCACGCCGGCGCGCAGAGTACGTCGGGACATGGGGGTTCCTGTTCTCGTGGTCGTGGTGGTCATCAGGCCTTCACCTTCAGCGCGGCGAGGAAGGCGGCAACGCCCTTGCTGGCGGTGTTCTTGGTGCCGAGCACCGAGACGACCACCGTGTGGCTCTTGAGCGCACCCTTGAAGGTCCAGCTCTTGGCGAGCGGCTTGCCGGTCTTGCTGTAGAGGTCGACGGTGGTCGACTTCCCGTCGACGGTGACCGTGACCTTGCCCGCCTTCGCGGAGCGGTCGAAGGTCAGCGTCAGCCCGTGGCCGTAGACCTTGGCCGTCGCGCTGGACTTCTTCTTCACCGAGGTGCGGCCCTTGCCGGACGGCGAGTTCGCCGTCTGGTAGGTCGTCCAGGTCCCGGTGACCTTCACCTGCTTGACCGTCCACGGGTAGGTGCCTGCGGCGAGGTTGCCGGCCGGGACGCTCGAGCCGGTCAGCGTGACCGAGCGGGTGACCGTGGTGGTGGCCGGGGTGCCTGCCGTGTCGGTGGCCTTGACGGTCACCGTGGAGCTGCCGGCGGTGAGGCCGGCGGTCGGGACGTTCGCGGTCCAGAGGTGGCCGGACTGGGTGGCGGTGACGAACGCGCCGCTCCCGAGCTTGGCCTGGACGGAGCCGACGCCTTCGGGCGAGTCGACGTAGGCCGTGACCGGGACGGTGCTGCCGAGGGCGACGTCGGCTCCGACGAGCGGCGCCCGGACGAAGACCGACGGGCCGGCGGCGGCCGGGGCGAGCGCCACGCCGCGGAACTCGGTGTTCGCGGCGGCGGTGGCCAGCACCGTGGCCGCGGACGGCGAGAAGGAGGCGGCCGAGCCGTTCGGGTCGGTGAGCGTGATCAGCTGGGTCGGGGTCGTGACGGCGAGGCTGACCGAGTTGCCTGAGACGTTCGCCACGACACCGAAGGCGCCGTCGACGTCGACGTAGCCGGCGGAGGCCCAGGTGCTGCCGTCCCAGCGGTACTTGTCGATCGTGCCGCTGCGCGCGGAGCCGTCGGCGACGTAGAGGGTGTCGAGACCCGTACTGCCGTAGCTAGCCGGCGTCAGGTCGGCGAGGGCGTAGCCGTAGGTGAGCAGGTTGTCCGGCAGCCCGGGCAGGTCGGTCAGCGAGCCCGAGGTGGGCGTCCCGCTTCCGACTGCGGCGAGGCGGTCGGCCAGGATGCCGGAGCTGAAGAGCTGCCCACCCTGGACGGTGAGGGCGCTGAGGTTGCTCGCCGCGTCGCCGGCCACGGTGCTGCTGGAGGCCGAGCCGCGCGTGGCGGTGACGATGCCGCCGTTGCCGCCGGTGGCCCAGAGGCGCTCACCGGTGGTGGTGGTGGCCGAGCGGATGATCTTGGCCGCGCCGGCTCCGGCGAGCTCCGTGGTGGTGTCCACCGTGCCGTTGGCGTCCACCAGGCCGAGGACCCGGGGGGTCTGGGTGGGGTCGGTGGTGGTCAGCGACAGCCCGCCGGCCCCGGTGGCCCCGGGAGCCGCGTCATACCCGGTGACGGCGACGAAGCGGCCGTCCGCGGAACGGTCGATGAGCCCCTCCGACCGTGACTGTCCGGTCGCAGTCAGCCGGTGGTTCCCCTCCGCCGTGGTGGTGGGGAGGGCGACCGACTGGATCTTCGTGCCGGACGGGCCGTACTCGTCGAGGAACACCGGGGCTGCGGCGTTCGAGAGCGCCGAGGCTCCCGCGCCGACCCGGTAGACGACGACGTCACCGCCGGTGAAGCGAGCGGCGTGAGCCTCCGACGACGTCACCAGGGGGACCGCGACGGCCGCGACGGCCGTGGCGGTGGCGACACCCAGAACGCGCAAGCGTGTGCGCATGAGCACCTCTTTCGAGCGAGGACGGCCAAGGGCCGTGGTGGTCGAGTGACCCGAGAACCATCAGTATGTCTACTAACTTAGTCGTATTTAGGGGTCAAGAAGCCCCGCTGGTCAAGTCGGAAGCACGCGTGTCGGTCGCGAAACCCCGTGTTGCGCCTGGGATCGGTGACAAATGGCCCGATCGGACTAGTGCTACCCGGGGTTCCGGACGGGCTCGGTGAGAGCAGGCTGACGCCATGGTCAACCTCGTTCCTGCTTCCGGCTCCCCCGAGCAGCTGTCACAGATCGGGTACGACACCACGACCTGGGACCAGCCTTGGAACCTGCCGCGAGGCCAGATCACGGCGGCCGAGCGGATGCCCTCCGCGGTGTTGGAACCCGGCGGGACCTCGACGCCCATCCGGCGCGGGCCGGCGCTCGACGTCGGAGCGCTGGACTTCACCGATCCGCTGACGGGCCGCGCGATGAACGGCGACCAGTTCCTCGACCGACGGTTGTACACCGACGCGCTCGCCGTGGTGCAGGACGGACGTCTGGTCTACGAGACCTACCGCAACGGGATGACTGAGACCGATCGGCACGTGGCCCACTCGTGCTCGAAGACGCTCACGACGATGATGGTCGGCATCGCGCTCGAGGAGGGGAAGCTCGATCGCGCGGGCCTGATGCGCGACCGGGTGCCCGAGCTGAAGGACCTGCCCGCCTGGCACCCGATCACCCTCGAGCACGTCCTCGACATGGCCACCGGCCTGGACCTCGAGGAGCACTACGAGGACCCGGACTCGATGTACTGGAGGTACGCGCAGGCCGTCGGCTACTACTCCGAACCGGCCAGGACCCAGGGCAGCACCCTGGCCTTCGCAACGGCGGAGCTCACCCGGGCCGTCGAGGCGCCCGGGTTCCGGTTCAACTACGGCTCCTACCTCACCAACCTGCTGCCAATCGCCCTGGCGAACGCGTACGGCGTTCCCGCGGTCGACCTCTACGAAGCCCGGATCTACCGCCATCTCGGCGCCGAGAGGCCGGCGTTGGTCAACCTCGACTCCGCTCGGAACCCGATCGTGGAGGGCCAGGTCAATCTCACGCTGCGCGACTTCGTCCGCTGGGGCCACCTGCTCGCGGACGAGGGTCGGTCACTCGCGGGCGTGCAGGTCGTCCCGGAGCAGTGGGTCGACGACACCTACGGCCCGTCCGCCGCTCGGGCCGCGGCCTTCGCTCGCGGAGCGTACGGCGAGACGATGCCGGGTGTGGAGTACCACAACCAGACGTGGGTGCTCGAGCCCGGACGCGTGGTGACCATGCTCGGCATCCATGGTCAGTTCTGCTGGGTGGACCGTCACACGCGGACCATGATCGTGGGCTTCTCGTCGTATCCGGTGCAGACCCACGCCCTGCTTTCGGCCACCATGAACGAGCTCTGGTCGACCATCCGGGCTGCCGCGGCCGGGTAGTTGGCAGCGGAGACCGCGTCAGGACGCCGTCGTCTCGCGCACCGAACGGCTGGGCTTCCAGCCCGGCCCGGGCACGCTCGCCCGCAGCCGCTGCGTATAGGCGTGTTGGGGCGAGTCGAGGAGCTGACCGGTCGGGCCCTGCTCCACCACCTCGCCATGCTGCATGACCATGGCCTCCTCGGTCAGCTGCCGGACGACGGCGAGGTCGTGGGAGATCAGGACGTAGCTGATCTGCCGCTCGTCGCGGATGTCGGCCAACACGTTGAGCACCTGGGCCTGGATGGACACGTCGAGCGCGGCGACCGACTCGTCGAGGATCAGGACCCGTGGGTCTGCGGCCAGGGCCCGTGCGATCGCCACCCGCTGGCGCTGGCCGCCGGACAGGCCGCGCGGCAGGGCGTCGATCTGGCGCTGGTCGAGTCCGACGAGGTCGGCGAGCTCGGCGATCGTGCGCCGGCGGGTGGCCGCGTTGTCGCTGCCGTGCAGCCGCAGCACCTCGTCGATGAGGGCCGCTCCGGACTGCCGCGGGTCGAGGCTTGAGTAGGGGTCCTGGAAGACGATCTGGACCTCTCGGCCGCGCAGCTTGCGCTCGCGCCCGCCCCGCGCGGGCTGTGAGCGGTCACGTCCGCAGGCGGTGATCGTGCCGGACGTGGGTCGCTCGAGCCCGACGATCATCCGGGCCACGGTCGTCTTGCCGCTGCCCGACTCGCCGACGATCGCCAACGACCGACCCGGGATCAGGTCGAAGCTCACGTCCGCAACGGCGACCAACGACCCGAACTCCTTGCGGAGCGCGCGGACCGACAGAGCCGGCTCCGGACCCGTGGCCGTGCCGGGTGAGGTGGCGTCCGGCGCCGAGGCGGGGGACGGGGTCTCGGGCTCAGGCATGGGTCCTCGTTTCCAACAAGGCGCCGCGCAGCTCGGTGGCACGCTCGCACCGCACCTGACCGCCGTCCAGCTCCGCGATCTCCTGCTCGTGCGCGCGACAGGAGTCCTCGACATGAGGACAGCGCGGAGCGAACCGGCAGCCGGACGGTGCCTCGAACGCCGAGACCGGACGCCCGGGGATCGCCACCAGACGGTGCGCCGACGAGGTGATGTCGGGACGGGCCTGGACCAGTGCCGCGCTGTAGGGATGCAGGGGGTGTGCGTGCAGCTGGTCTGCGGCCGAGGTCTCGACGACCTGGCCGGCGTACATCACGCAGGTCCGGTCGCACACGGCGCCGGCCAGCTCCAGGTCGTGGGTGATGAAGAGCATCGACAGGCCACGGTCCCGGCGCAGCTCGTCGAGGATGGCCATCACCTCGGACTGGGTGGTCACGTCGAGGGCCGTGGTGCACTCGTCGGCCAGCAGCAGCCGAGGTTCGGAGAGCAGGGCGGTGGCGATCATGACGCGCTGGAGCATGCCGCCGGACAGCTCGTGCGGGTACTGGTGGAGTCGCTTGGCGGGATTGTCGATGCCCACCTCCTCCAGGCTCTGCGCCGCACGTCGCGCCGCCTCCGCTCGGGGTACGTCGTCGAGGGTGCGCAGGGACTCCGTCATGAAGTCCTCGATCCGACGCACGGGGTTGATGTGGGCGCGGGGATCCTGGAAGACCACCGCCACCTTCGAGCGATGGGCGCGGAGCTCCGCACCGGCGAGACCGAGGACGTCCGTGCCGTCGAAGGAGACCTGCCCGCTGACCGTGGCGCCCCCCGGCAGCAGGCGCGCGATGGCGCGGGCGGTCATCGACTTGCCGGAGCCGGACTCGCCGACGAGTCCCATCGCCTCGCCGGCGTGGATGTCGAAGGAGGTGCCGGAGATGACCTGGCGCGGACCATCGGCCAGTGCCAGCTCGACGGTCAGGTCGCGGACCTGGAGGAGTGCGGTCATCGGTGGCCCCCCGTGGACCGCTCCTGCAGCTTCTCGCCGAGGAAGCTCACGGCCGACACGACGAGCACGATGCAGATCACCGCGGTGAGAGCCTCGAGCGGATAGCCCTGGAGAAGCGGCGTCTTGCCCTCGGAGACCATCACACCCCAGTCGGCCTGGGGCGGCTGGATGCCGAGCCCGAGGAAGGAGAGCGCAGCCAGGTCGACGACCGCGAACCCGAAGAAGATCGTGCCCTGGGCCACGATCAGGGAGGAGATGTTGGGCAGCAGGTGCCGGAAGCACAGCCACCAGCCGCTGAAGCCCTGGACCTCGCCGGCCTGGATGTAGGCCATGGCCCGCTCCTTGAGCGCGGCACCGCGCAACACGCGCGCGAGGTACGGCGAGTAGGCCATGGCGAGCGCGAGGCCGGCGGAGAGGAGCCCGGCGCCGAACACGGCGGCGGCCAGGACGGCGAGCAGGATGCCCGGGAACGCGAACAGAACGTCCAGGCCGCTGGAGACCGCCGTGTCGAAGCGTCCCCCGAACCACGCCGTGAGTACGGCCAGACTGGACCCGATCGCCACCGCGACGAGCGCGACGAGCGCCGCACCCAGCAACGTCGTACGGGCGCCGACCATCAGCCGGCTCAGCAGGTCGCGGCCCGCGCCGTCGAAACCCAGGAGGTGACCACCCGTCGGTCCGACGTTGGCATAGGAGAGGTGGACCTCGTTGGGGTCGTAGGGCCGCAGGATCGGCCCGAAGAGAGCCAGGAGCACGGCGAACACGATGATGCCCAGGCTGATCCAGCCGCCCACCCCGAGCTCGGGCAGCCGGCGGCGCGACCTGGCCGACGCTGCCTCGCCGGGAACGGCGGCGGCGTCCGGCCCGGGCCCTTCTGGTGCAGTGCCCGTGGGCAGGGCGCCTCCGACGGGGATGCTCACTGGGCCCTGCTCCCGATCGCGACCCGCGGGTCGAGCAGGGCATAGGCGATATCGACGAGGGTGTTGACCACGACGAAGAGGACGACCAGCACGAGGCTGATGCCTTGGACGACTGCGAAGTCCTTGTTCTGAGCGGCCTGCACCAGATACGAGCCGAGCCCGTTGAGTCCGAACGCCGTCTCGACGACCGCCGACAGCGCGATCAGGCTGGCGATGGTGAGGCCGACGACGGTGGTGATCGGGATCGCGGCGTTGCGCAGCACGTGTCGACGCAGGATGGTGCCGCGAGGCAGACCGCGGCTGATCGCGGTCTGGACGTGCTCGCGCTCCAGCTCCTCGCGTACGGCGGCCCGGGTCACCCGTGTCACCAGCGCCACCGAGGAGGCGGCCAGGGCCAGCGCGGGCAGGATCAGATGGTGCAGCGAGCCGAAGAAGCCCTGTCCGTCACCGAGCGCTGGGAACCACGGCAGCTTCACCGCGAACACGAACTGCAACACCACCGCCGCCGCGAACGCCGGCATCGCGGCGGACACGGTGGAGGAGATCAGCACGCTGTTGTCGATCGTGCCGTGGGAGAGCGCACCGACGATCCCCAGCCCGACACCGATGATCACGATGACGATCGAGGTCAGCAGCACCAGGCTGGCGGTGACCCCGATCCGCTGCCCGATCAGGGTCGAGACGTTCTGTTGCAGCGGGATGGACTCGCCGAGGTCGCCGTGCAGTGCCGCGACCAGCCAGTGCCAGTAGCGGACCAGGAACGGGTCGTTGAGGTGGTACTGGGCGTTCAGCTGGGCGACCACCTGCGGGGATGGCGCCCGACCGCCGGTCAGCGTGGCGATCGGGCTTCCCGGAGCCAGGTAGAGCGAACCGTAGACCGCGAAGCTGGCCACCAGCAGGGTGACGACGAGCATCACCAGTCGCTTGACGATGAAGGCGAGCATGCGGACTCCTCGGTCAGCTCGGCGCTCAGCTACCGCCGAGGTAGCTGGCCCACGGAGCGAACATGAACGAGAACGTCGACGGCGGGCCGGTCACCTTCTTGTTCATCACCAGCACGGTGTTGGGCGCAACCAGCGGGATCCAGGCCAGCTGATCGGTGATGACCTTCTGGGCCGCGATCACGTCCTGGGCACGCTTCTCCGGGTCGGCCTCGCCGCGCGCGGCGTTCATGCTCTTGACCACCTGCGGGTTGTTGTAGCCGTCGAAGTTCTGGCTGCCACCCGGCATGGTGAAGCTGTTGTAGAGCGCGGCCGGGTCGGCGTAGTCCCCGTAGTTGACGGTGGTGAACGTGTCGACGGAGCCGAAGTACTTCGGGTCGATGAAGAAGTTGATGTAGTTCGACGGGCTGACGTTCTTCAGCTTCACCTTCAGCCCGATCGCCTCAGCGGCCTGCTGGATCGCCAGGGTCTCGGTCTGGATGCTCGGGATGCCCGACGACGTACCGATGGTGATCGTCTGACCGACGATGCCCGCGGTCTTGGCGTCCGCCTTGGCCTTCTCCAGGTTCTGGTTGAGGGGCGGGAGCGCGTCGTACGCCTTCTGGAAGCTGCTCTTGGCGTAGCCCCAGGTGCCACTGGCAGCAGCGGCGTGCGGGATGGTGCCCGCGCCCTGGTAGACGGTGTCGATGATGCCCTGGCGGTCGATCGCCTCCGAGAGCGCCTTGCGGCCGTCGACACTGGCGAGCGGGCCCCTGGTGGCGCTGATGACCATGGAGACCGTCGCGTACGGGGCACCCTGGTAGACCTTCACCGACGGGTTCTTCTCGAGCTGACCGAGCGTGCTGATCCCGGTGCCGTAGTCGCCGTCGATCGACCCGCTGGTGAGTCCGGCCGTGAGGGTCGCGTCATCCGGAACACCGTTCACCGTCAGGCTCTTCAGCTGCGGCTTGGGGATGGAGGTGTCCCAGTAGTCCGGGTTCGGGACCATCTTCACGCCCTGGCCGGTCTTCCAGGAGTCGAGCTTGTAGGGGCCCGAGCACATCGTGCGACCGGTGACCGTGCCGAACGCCTTGCCCTTGGCCTCGGCGTACGACTTCTCCACGACCTCACCCGGCGTGGCCGAGAGCTCGCCGAGCAGCCACTGGTCGGGCTGCTTGAGGTGGATCGTGAAGGTCTTCTGACCGGTGGCCTCGATGGACTTCACCCGGTCGAAGACCTGCGGGTAGTAGCCGCCGGCGGTGGTGCTCATCGCCCGCTGGAGGCTGAAGACGGCGTCCTGCGCCGTGACCGGCGAGCCGTCCCAGAACGTCGCCTTGGAGTTCAGGGTGAAGTCGTACTCAGTGGACGAGGGGGCCGTGTAGGTGGCGATGCCGGGCACCAGCGTCATGTCGGGGCTCTGCCGCAGCAGTGAGTCGCACAGCAGCGGGTCGACGGTGTTCTCGGGGTAGTCGAAGGCCTTGATCGGGTCCAGCGTCTGGGTCTCCCGGTACGTGGCCCACACGACGTCCCCGGCCTGCGTGGTCGGCTTCGGAGTGAGCACCGTGTAGTCGGTCGTGGCCTGGCCGGACTGCTTGGTCGGCGGCTTGGCTCCGCACGCTGACAGCGCCACGGCGCAGACGAGCGCGCCGGCTCCGAGAGCCATCCAGCCGGGTGCTGGGATCTTGGACATCGTCGGGTTCCTTCTTCCGGTCGGGCGGGTGGCTGCGGTCGGTCGGGTCAGAGGGAGGGTCGCCAGGTCGGGTCCAGCCAGAGGCCCAGCTCGCGCTCGGCTGCGGCACCGACCTGGAAGGCGGTGACGTCGTCGTAGGGCCGAGCCACGACCTGGACACCGGTGGGCACGCCGTTGGAGGCGATGCCCGACGGTACGGCGAGCACCGGGTGGCGGCTGGCCACGTTGAAGACGGGCGTGAGCGCCGCGAAGATGTAGATCTCGAGATGGCGTCCCGCGACGTCGAGGCCGTCGACGTACGAGTCGCCGGCCCTGAGCCCCAGACCCCCGAACGTCGGGCAGACCAGCGCGTCGTGGTCGGCGAAGACCTTCGCGATCGCCAGGTGGACCTCGGTCTCCCGCTCCATCCCGGTGTAGACGCTGGTCCGGCCATAGGCAGCCGACGACTTCTCGAGGAACATCCGCGTGTAGTCCATGAAGCGCGGGTCGTCGAGCGCCACCTCCTCGCTCATCGACGGGCCCATGATCGATCCGTAGTGAACGAGGGCGGCCTCGGTCAGGCGCTCCAAGGAGATGTCGACCTGGACCTCCTCGACCTTGGCGCCGGCGCTGCGCAGCGCCTCGGCGAAGGCCCGGGTGTTGTCCTCGACCTCCGGCTCGACCGGGATGTCGCCGAGCGTCACCGCCAGCGCGATCCGCAGCCCGCGGACGTCCCCGAGGTCCTCGGGGATCGGCAGTGCGGGCAGGGAGACGTGGTCGACGGGGTGCTGACCCTGGATCACGTTGTGCAGCAGCGCCGTGTCCGCCACCGTGCGGCCCATCGCCCCGTCGTGGCAGTAGACGTCCAGGTTGAACGGCGGCAGCGCCGGCACTCGTCCGTACGGCGCCTTGAAGCCGACCACACCGCTGAACGACGCCGGGATCCGGATCGAGCCGCCGATGTCGGAGCCGCTGGCCAGGTACGCCGTGCCGGATGCCAGCGCCGCGCCCGAGCCGCCCGAGGATCCGCCCGGGGCGTAGTCGGGGTTCCAGGGGTTGCGGGTGATGCCCCACAGCTCGGAATGGGTGAAGCCCGCGCATGAGAACTCGGGAGTGGTCGTCCGCGCGTGGACCAGGGCACCGGCGTCGTAGACCCGCTCGGCCACCGGGTGCGTCTCGTCGGCAACGAGTCCCTCGGTCAGCAGCGACCCGAAGCGCAGGGTGCGTCCCGTGATCGGCTGCTCCTCCTTCAGCACCACAGGCAGACCCTCGAGGGGGCGCGGGGGCTCTCCCTTCCCCGCGTAACGGTCCTCGGCCACCCGCGCCGCGGTCCGGAGGTCCTCGTGGTCGCGTTCCAGCAAGCAGTTGACGACGGGCTCGGTCTCGTCGGCGCGGGCGGAGACCGCCTCGAGTGCCTCGACCGGTGACAGGTCGCGGGTCCGGAAGGCGTGGAGGACCTCGGTCGCGCTGAGGTAGTGGAGGTCTGTCACCGGGGGCTCCTGTCGGTGCGGATGGGGGCGAACCTAGAGTTCTCACACACCGTTGTCAATAGCGTTGACAACAGTGGATTCCGATGGCGTCGTTATCCGGTCATGGCGAAGGATGCCCCGGTCAGGCGGGCGCGGCGTACACCCGACGTCCGCCGACGAAGGTCTGCTCGACCGTGGTGCGGCAGATCTCGGACGCCGGACCGAGGAAGGGGTCGCGGCCGAGCACGGCCAGATCGGCGAGATTGCCGACGGCGATCGTCCCGGTGTCGTCGAGGTGGTTCACGTACGCCGTTCCGGCGGTGTACGCGCCGAGCGCAATGCTCAACGGCAGCCGTTGCTCGGGATAGAAGGCCTCGGCATCCGTGCCGGGCCCGACCCGGTTCACCGCGACGTGGATGCCTTGGATCGGGTCGGGGCTGCTCACGGGCCAGTCGCTGCCCGCCGCGAGGACCGCACCCTCGCGTAGCAGGTCGGCGAACGGGTACTGCCACGACGAGCGCTCCGGGCCCAGGAAGGGGATGGTGAGCTCGTCCATCTGGGGCTCGTGCGCGGCCCACAGCGGCTGCATGTTCGCCGTGGCTCCCAGCGCCCGGAAACGCGGGACGTCGTCGGGGTGGATGACCTGGAGGTGCGCCAGGTGGTGACGGTGGTCGTTGAACCCGTTGGCGGTGCGGGCGGCCTCGATGGCATCAAGGGCCTCGCGCACGGCCCGGTCTCCGAGCGCGTGGAAGTGCACCTGGAAGCCGTGGGCGTCCAGGGCGGTCACATAGTCGGGGAGTGCTGTCGGGTCGACGAACGAGAGCCCGTCGTGCCGGCCACCGGCCGCGCAGCCACAGCCGTGGTGGAGGTAGGGACTGAGCATCGCCGCGGTGTGGTTCTCCGCAACGCCGTCCTGCATGATCTTCACCGTCGAGGCGGTCATCCGGCCGCGGGTCAGCTGCTCGCGGACCTCGAGCAGCCGCTCGAGCTGCTCGAGTCCCTGATCACGCTCCCACCACAGCGCGCCCACCACTCGCGCGGTGAGCAGGTCGCGGTCCAGGGCGGCCCGATAGGTGCTGGTCACGTCGCCGAGCCCACTGTCGGAGCCGACGAGCGCGTCCTGCCAGGCGGTGACGCCCAGGGAGTGCAGGAGCTCCTGGGCCCGGAGCAGCCCGGCGACCAGGTCGTCCTCCGTGGCGGCCGGCATGTGCGCGGCCACGAGCTGCATCGCACCCTCTTGGAGGGCGCCGATCGGAGTGCCGTCGGACTCGCGCTCGATCCGCCCGTCCGCGGGGTCAGGGGTCCGGGCGTCGACCCCCGCGATCTCGAGGGCACGGGTGTTCGCCCAGCCGCCGTGGTGGTCTCGGTTGGGCAGGAACACGGGACGGTCGGGGACCAGCTCGTCGAGGATCCGACGATCCGGGATGCCACCGGGGAACGTCTCCATGGACCAGCCGCCGCCGGTGATCCAGGTCGCATCGGGGTTCGCCGCGGCGTACGCCGAGATCCGCCTGCGGTACTCCTCGAGGGTGACCGCTCCGGTCAGGTCGCAGGCACCCAGCTCGAGGCCTCCACCCACCGGGTGCACGTGCGCGTCCTGGAACCCCGGGATCAGGAGCCGGCCGGCGAGGTCGACGACCTCGGTGCCGGGGCCGACGAGCTCGGCGACCTCGGCGTGACCG
>Ga0302322_100000110_pt1 | contig 52910 bp, 42 predicted proteins | sample Fen_T0_2_FD_203757 | JGI IMG/M metagenome (GOLD analysis project Ga0302322, IMG submission 203757) | Peat permafrost microbial communities from Stordalen Mire near Abisko, Sweden - Fen_T0_2 | ecosystem: Environmental > Terrestrial > Soil > Wetlands > Permafrost | place: Sweden: Abisko...
CAGGTACAGAATCACAGCGGCGTGCTTCCACCGCAGAACTCTTTCATCAAGGTGACTCCGGACAACGTCGTGCTCACTGCGATGAAATGGGCAGAAGATGACGATGCCATGGTGTTGAGAATCTATGAGTGGGCAGGGAAAGACGCAGATGTGAAAGTGCAATTGCCGCCCGGAGCGCAGTCTACGCAGGAAACGAACTTGATGGAAATGAGCGAACCTTCGGCGGGCAGTCTGCCCGTGGACAAGGGAAGCGTGACGATTCACACCAAGCCCTACGAGATCAAGACCATCAAGGTACGATTTGCCGCGAAGTAGCGGCCGAACCCCAATGGCATAGAACGCCGCCTGGAGAGACCTTTTGAAAACGATCGCAAAATCTCTGCGCCATTTGCTCTGATCGCTGGTGTGTCTGGAATCGCGCTGGACGCCAAGGTGCGCTGACGATTCCGTTATTCATTGAAACGGCACTGTGGGGCGCGAGCGCACATTTGGTAAGCGCAACGAGAACAACAGACTAAACTATCTCCTTCGGGACAAGGGGGTCGGAGGTTCAAATTCGTTCTCCCGTGGGTTGAGTTCTTCGCGTGCCAACGGTGTGGAAGCCCTGACGGTTGCGTACCAGACACCCCTGAGCTAGCTGCTATCGCGCCTACCTAGGGCCAAAAGGTCAGAATGGATTGCAACAGCTGCGCCCGCAACTTGACCAAGTAAGCCGATCTGAAAACGGGGGTCGTTCTACTGTACGAACTACTGAACAAATGGTCCCGGAGTGCTCAAAAACACCCCAAAACACCCTGCTACAGCCCTTATCCCACAACAACATACGCAAAACTGGGTCGATTCGTAATCGGCAGGTCACCAGTTCAAGTCTGGTCGTCGGCTCCATCTTTTTGGTTTTCAGTCATTCCCCGCACCGTTAACCTCCGATTTAGCAACATTTCGTGACGAAATCGAATTCGGTACCTGTCGCCGCCCTCAAGAAGGTCGAATACTCGGCGGGAAAGTCAACGACGCCGAAGCCAGGAAGGGAACAAAAGGACTGCTCAATGATCTTTCGAGGGCCGGGACGGTTCTTGTTTCCGGACCTCTTCAGCAATGTGCTGTTCGAGCAATCCCTTCGCTTTGCGAGCGATCAAAAGAAGACCTCGACTCTGGGCGTCTGTTTGCAACTGCTCTAGTTGACGCCGGCTGAAGTTAGCCTTGACGGTGCGAAGTTCCACTTCCCCTAGTCGGAGGCGCGATTCCATCTCAAGGCCGACATAACCTTGTCGGCTCGCTCTCTCTCGAATCGAATCCAACGCCCTCATCGCCTCTGCAACATTCGCTGCATTTCCCTTCGCTGAAGATGTCTGAGTGTTCGTCATTCCAAGAACGTAAGCGGCAAACATCTCGATCTGCATCCGAACGGCGCGATCCTGAACTTTATTCAGATTGTTTTTCGACTTTTCAGCCGCCTGCTGCGCCTCGGGCGATCTCCCTTGTTCCGCCAGCGCCAATGCCAACAGAGAATAAGTCAATGCTTCGTCATCGATCGCACCCGCGGCGTGAAAGATAGGAAGAAGCCGGCGACACTCTGCTTCGCTTTCCCTTGCCTCGCCAGTTTCAAGTAGAAGCTGAGCCAACGCAAGCTGGCTCTCCGCCTCTGTTACTTTTTCCCCCAACTGATGACGAATGTTCATCGCGTCGTTGAAGTGAGTGCGACTACTGACGATATCTCCTTGTTCCATCATCACCGTTCCCAGCGTCTGCAAGGCATAGGCTTCTGTGCTTTTTTCGCCAACTTCCCGCTCAACCTTCAATGCCTCTTGAGCTGTCCGATTTGCGGCTGTGAGCTTCCCTTGGCGCAGCAGGAAGTCACCAATATTCTGCAGAGCAGTCCCTTCCCCGTCCCGATCCCCGATTTTTCTGGTGAGCCGGAGCGTCTCGTCAAATGCTTCTTGCGCTTCCGCGAACTTTCCTTGGATCATTAGTGCGCTGGCGATATTGTTCAGTGCCGCCGCCTGTTCTGTCTCAGGGCCGATTTCACGGCTGATTTTCAGCGATTGTCGATATCTCTCGATTCCCGCATCCAGATTTCCCTCATCCCAAAGGACATTGCCAATGTTGGTAAGGCTGACTTTCGTGCTCAGCTTATCTCCGGATCGCTGCGCAATCTCGAGTGACTGCTCCAGGAGTTTCTTCGCTTCGCTGAGATTCGATTGGTGCCTGGCCACAATTCCCTGGTCGAGCAAGGCTTCAAAAACACCTTTTTGTTCTCCGAGGTCCGCAAAAATTCTCTGCGCCGCGCTCAAGTTGCCCACAGCGTTCTTGTAGTCTCCCAAGGCAATTTGAACGCTACCGCGTCGCAGCAAGGCACGGGCTGTGATCGTTCTCTCGCCCACGCGTTGCCCCTTCTCAACTGCCCTGGCCGCGGCTGTTTCTGCGCGGTGAAAGTCACCGAGTTTGTCAGCAATTTCCGCTTCTGCGAGGTCGATACGCGCGTCGCTATCGGAAGCTAGCGAGGTTCTTGAAAGCTTCTCTACGGTCGCGAGTGCATCCTTGCCATGTCCGCCCGCAGTCTGCGCATGAGCCAACGCCAACCCATACTCGAGGCAGTCCGGGTAAAACTCCCAGAGCATCCCGTAGATCTCGACAGCTCTTGGCCATTCATGGGTTGCAACACGGTATTGGCCCTCGACCGACAGTTGATGTTCCCGCTGGAGGTTCGAGGAAAGATCGAATGCCTTCTTCGCTTCCTCCTGCGCTTTTAAGTCATATCCGAGAGCAGACAGGGATGCAGACAAAGCGGCGTGCGAAAGCGCATGATCAGGCTCGGCAGCGACCGCCTTGAGCAAGAGTTCGCGAGCCGCAAGTGCATCAAACATGCGAAGTTTCGACAAACCCTCCGCATAGAAGCGCGCCGCGTCTGGGTTTCGCGGCAATGCGCTTCGGACCTGATTCGCATCGTTGGGAGAAGCGGTGCCCGTCTTCAAAGCCTCCCGCAAGCGACTGCCGCTTCGCGAAACCAGTTCGGCCAGATCAGCTTCCGTTCCATCCTCGGAAATAACGGCAACGGTCTCTCCGGCACGTGCGTCCTGAAGCTGCACATCGAGGCGAATCTTCCCCTCACCACTTTGTCCAACTGCCAGATACGAACCAAACACTACGAGATCACTGCTCAGATGTTCTCGGATTTTCGTGAGCGTCTCGGAGCCATAGCTATCGGCAGCAGGCAGAGCCATGTCGATCTTCATACGCACGACATTCTCGCCGGGAATTAACCGCAGACGTTCTCCGGCAGACAAATCTGTTCCTAACATTTCCGCGACTGCCGTGGAGATCCACGCCTTCTCATCCTTCCCGGAAAGGTTCTTGAATCCCAGAACCGCCACCGACGGACGAACCTTTTGCGGTGCTGCCAACTGAGCGGCTTGTGATCCGCGGAACAATCGCTCCCGGACCCCGCCCACATTAACCCCGACGCCAATCGCCAGAACAACTGCCAAGCCGATTGCAACCCGGACTCCCAGGCGCTGATTTCCGTGTAGCGGCAGCGTGGGGACCTTCCTTAGTCCCGCCAAGTCCTCTCGCAATGCCGCTGCGGATTCATATCTCTTGTCCGGGTCTTTCTCCAGACACTTATTGATGATCCGTTCCAGCTCCACAGGAATTCCCGGATCAGCCTGGCATATCGGCACGGGGCTCTGGCGCAAAACGGCACCGCAAATCACTGTCACCGTATCGCCTGAAAACGCCCGCTTGCCCGTCGCCATTTCGTACAGCACAAGCCCGAAGGAGAACAAATCTGTCCGCGCATCCAGCTTCTCGCGCCGGATCTGCTCCGGCGATAAATAGGAGGGAGTGCCCACCGACATCCCGGTTCGGGTTACGTGCGGCGCAGCAATTCCGTGACGATCTTCTTCTCCGGCACTTTCTTCGATCGCGAGCTCCGCCGGATCGCTGAACTGGGCCACGCCAAAATCCAGAATCTTTGCCTGACCCCTGCTAGTGACAAAGAGGTTCGCTGGTTTGATGTCGCGATGGATAATGCCCTTTGTGTGCGCTGCCTCCAGGCCTTCGCAAATCTGGACGCCCAAATCCGCCAGTCTTGCTACGCGGTCCGCCGTCGCCTGCCCCGCCTCGGCCGTAATCCATTCCCGCAGCGTCTGGCCCTCCAGCAACTGCATGACAATGAACGGTTGCCCCTCATGGTCGCCCAACTGGTAGATCGAGCAAATATTCGGATGATCGAGCGCTGACGCCGCGCGTGCTTCCCGCTGGAGGCGCTCAAATGCCGAAGCGTTCGTCACGGTTTCGCTGGGCAGGAACTTGACGGCGACCAAGCGCCCCAGTCTCAAGTCTTCCGCCTTATACACCACACCCATCCCACCACCGCCAACCAGTTCAAGCACGCGGTAGTGAGAAATCTTGCGGCCAAGCAGATTCTCGGCCGAGGCGGTTGATGTGCTGGAACCTTGGGAAATGAAAGAGCCAGACTCGTGGGCCGCAGCGATGAAACGATATCCCCGGCCGACCACGGTCTGAACATAACGAGGCTCGTCAGGATTGTCTTCCAGGACTTGCCGCACGCGACGAATCGCGGCATTGATGCTGTTGTCCGTGTCCAGGAAAACGTCCTTGCCCCAGATTCTTTCTACAATCTGGTCTCGGGTCACAAGCTGGCCACGCTGCTCGATTAAGAACAGGAGCAGTTCCATGGGAATGCGGCCGAGTTTGATCGGCTGTCCGTCCTTGCGCAGTTCATAGGCGCCGAGGTCAACCTCGAACTGCCCTCCGAACCTGATTGTCTTGGAAGAAACCGCGTCGCCGGACGCCATACACACCCCAAAACCTTTGTCACATTCTACGCCATCCATCGTCTCAAAATTCCCCTACACCACATGTTTTCTGGACGTTAGCGGCTGTCATACGGATTTAAGACGGTTTTCAGACGCTCACTATTTGCTTTCGACGCGTTTCCGCCGACTATGCATCCACGCCGCGTGCAAATGCGAGCGGGGAAGTGCAAGGGGGAAGTACAAAGCAGGTTGCACCTCGCAGCGACAGGTTCGAGGGAAACGGTCGTGATGAAAAGGGGCAACCTGCTTCGAAAAGAACCCACATCAAGAAGAAAGAGTGGATATCGATGTCGAAGAGAAACTCAGTTTGGAAGACGCTGGCGATAACTGCCGGTGTGATCGCGTTAACTGTGTCGAGCCTGGCACAGGCAAACAACGCTACTACAGGCAAAGTGAATCCGGAGCCGTTGACCCAACAAGCCGGATTTGGAACCAAGGCGAAGCTTGCTTTGCTTCTTAGTCCTTTTAACGGAGTGCGGAGATCCATCGGAGTCGCCAGCGTTACCAATCCATCGACGGGCGTGTATTGCATTGCGCCATCAGTGCCGATCAACCTCACGGGAATCTATCCCCAAGTGACAGTGGAATGGGGCGAGTCCGCAGGCAACGCCTTGATGGCATTTTGGCGCGATACCACGAAGGGCGCAGAGTGCGACACGAGCCAGCTCGAGGTCATGACGTTTGACTTCAACTCTGCGTCGAAGCCGGTTCTCAGCAACCAGGTCAGCTTCAGCTTCGTGATCGAGTAACAGCCCCGAATTTCCGTTAGCGGTCTTTCCGAATACCTCTGGAAAACACAGGGGAACGACAACAGCGGAGACATATGGAATCCGCCACAGCCCCGCTGCGTCAACGCAGCGGGCACAACAACCAAGGAGAAGAAATGAGTTACACGAAGTCCGCGATTGTTCTGCTAGGTCTCTGCTGTGTCAGTTTTGCTGAAACAGCGAAAGTGACGCCCCACGTCAACGCCAAGGAGGCAGCGGCGGCGCTAGCTCAGATGAGCGCTGCACAAGCCGCGCCCCACAGTCCCTTTTCCACTAGTACTTGTTCGTTTACTTTCACGTCCGGCGCCAATGACACGTATCTGAAGTATTGCGTGACAGCAAACGGGAATATCACCCAGCTTGAGACTCCGCTGGGTCAGGAGCACATCGCGGTTGGAGATTTCGGCGAGGGATACGGCTTCTGTGACGTCAACTCCAACACTTCATATCTCGATTATGCCGACGCGGGCGATAGTGCGAACTGGGGAGCAGCAACTGTACTGAGCCACAATGCAACCACCGTGAAGATCGCTCGTTCCACGAGTGACGGCATCTGGACGCTCATGCAGACCATAACCCAGGTGGCATCGACTTCGTCCATAAAGATTGCAATGACGCTCAAAAACAATACGACCGTGGACAGGCCAGTCAAGATATTGCGCTACGCGGACGTCGATGCCGCTGGCGTTTTTACCAATAATCTGGATGGAACCATCGACAGCGCTTTCGCATGGAATTCGGTCGGGAATGATTTTCCGTTTGGACTGATGCTACAAAATGTCAGCGGCGCATCCCCGAGTAGTCGCTTAGGGTTCGCACAGAATTTTGCCGGTGGGGCACAACCCTGCCACCCTTCCATAGCCCAAGGGCCCCTGTCGGAAACTGACGGATCGATAGCCTTCATGTACGTCATCGACATACAGGGCAGGACATCCAAAACCGTGACTGTGAGCTACAGGGGTTTTTGAAATCCCTTCCTGTGTTCGCCGGCCTCGCACGGGGCCGGGAAATACTTTCGCTCCAAGGCCTTCTTCATTACACAAATCAGAGCCGGGAGAAACCCGGAAAGGATAGGAACAGACAATGAGCACACAATCTGCAGCCGGAGCCCACGAACTCCCGCTAACACCCGGTGTCGAGATTGCCGAACAACCCATTACGTATCGGGGCACGGTATGTCTCTGGCAGTGCGATCACATGGGCCACATGAGCGTCATGTGGTACACGGCAAAATTCAACGACGCCACCTGGGAGCTTGTTTCGTCTCTCGGACTTACCCGGGAACGCCTGGCGTCGCAACAAATCGGGATGGCTGCCGTGGAACAGCACATCAAGTACAAACGTGAACTGCACGCTGGCGACTGCGTCACCGTTCGATCTGCCGTTCTTGACGTGAAAGACAAGTCCGCCACGATTACCCATGAGATGACGAATGATCTAACCGGCGAAGTTGCTGCTACCACAATCATTGTTGGCGTGCATTTCGATTTGCTTACACGGAGGCCTTTGCCATTTCCCGCAGACGTGCGAGAACGCGCGCTTCGCATGATGGAGAGCAATCGAGGCATTACGTCAGGTCGAGTGATCGAGATGCTGGCTGTCACCAACCCGCGATAAGCGCTCGTCACGCTTCCTTTTGAGGCTAGCGGGATCGTACTGACTTCCTCGCGACCGTCCTGCGCGCGGAGTCACCCCTTGCATGGCAGAAAAGTTGACGGAAACAGAAACGAGTCCAACTCCGGACCTTTGTTCCGGCTGCGAGGAATCGCTGCCGAGCAGCGTGCATTTCCAGGATCAGAAAACGAGGTGAGAGACATGGACGCCACAACTCAACGGAAGCAAGTTCAGCCAAGTCGCCCAAACGAAGTCGGTCGCGCCTGGTGCCAGCACTGCGGACGGCACGTGCAATTCGTCCGCCTGGATCGCCTCAATGACCTACTCGACGACTACACCGAGGAGAGCGACGACTTGCCCGTGACCGTTCAGAGCGTGCACTTCGCAAAAGATAGCGCAGGGGAGTTTGCCATTTGCCTGAAGTCGCTCTTCGGAGAGGACTGAAGTTTGGAGCAATGTCCAACTGTCTTTCCGCTCACGCCGAAGGGTAATTCAGAAACAAAACTGATTTCTAAATCACGCACAAAACACCACAAGGAGAAGACCAATGTTCCGCACCAAAATCGTTTTTCGAATCTATCTCGCGGTGATTTGCTTCCTGCTGCCGGCTTACGCGCAGCTCGCAAACAACACCGTCGTTCCGCGGCTCGTCAACTACTCGGGCAAGATTGTGGATGCCCAGAACAAATCCGCTGGAATTTCCGGCGTAACCTTCTCGATCTACAAGGACCAGGAAGGCGGCGCTCCGCTCTGGATGGAAACCCAGAACGTTCAGCCCGACAAGACCGGACACTACACCGCCCAACTGGGCGGCACTAAGGCATCCGGCCTGCCGACGGAATTGTTTGCCACTGGCGAGGCCCGCTGGCTTGGCGTTCGCGTCAACGGTCAGGACGAACAACCGCGCACGTTGTTGCTGAGCGTGCCGTATGCCTTAAAGGCAATAGACGCCGAAACTCTCGGAGGCAAGCCTGCATCCGCATTCCTTCAAGCAGGGCAAGCGAACTCCGACTACGCTGTCGGCAGCGACACTAAGGCAGGAAAGCTTCCGCCCGTCGTCCGCGGAACCGGCGTAGCAAATTTCCTGCCGGTCTGGACCAGCACAAACACGGTCGGAAACTCCGCTCTGTTTAACAGCGGCAGTTTCGTCGGTATCAACAATTCATCTCCCCAATTCCAGCTCGACGTTCAAGGCGACATCAACGCCAGCGCCATCCTGCATGGAGCCGCTGCCATCATTAACGCAAACAACACTACGGGAATCACGATTCACAACAGTTCCACCGGCATTTCGATCGACAGCGGTTCCAGTTCGATTGTCGGCGTAATGCAGGGGAACATTGCCCAGACTGCGGCACTGACCGGCATCTCTTCTGCAACCGGCACGGGCAACACCTTTGGCGTGGAAGGGTTTTCGCTCACATCGAATGGGGCTGGCGTTGCCGGCGTCAACAAGGCAAGCGGATATGGCGTGTATGGCATCACTACAGGAGGAACTGGACAAGGCGTCTGGGGAGAGAGCCGTGGCACCGCTGCTTCAAACGGTGCCGGGCCCGATGGCGTTCATGGCGTTGCTCACTCCACTGTCGGCGCGGGGGTGCAAGGAATCAATGATCATGATGGTTACGGCGTCTCTGGCGTCACCAGCACTGGTGGAGCGTCCGGCGTAGGCGCTTTTAACTTCTCAACCGGCGATGGCTTGTTCGCATACAACCAGAGCGGTGGGTTTGCCGCCTTCTTCTTAGGCGATGTTGCGGTTGACGGCAACCTCTCCAAAGCCGGCGGCTCATTCAAGATCGATCACCCGCTCGATCCCGCGAACAAGTATCTGTATCACTCCTTCGTAGAGTCACCGGACATGATGAACATCTACAACGGCAACGTCACCACGGACGCTGACGGCAACGCTGTTGTCGCCATGCCGGACTGGTTTGAAGCGCTCAACCGCGACTTCCGCTACCAACTCACGGTAGTCGGACAATTCGCGCAGGCGATCGTCGCCAGCAGGATGTCCGACCACCACTTCGCCATCAAGACCGACAAGCCGAACGTGGAAGTCTCGTGGATGGTGACCGGCGTTCGTCACGACGCCTGGGCGGATGCTCACCGCATTCCAGTCGAACAAGCGAAAGAAGGGGTGGAGCGCGGAACGTACCTGCATCCCGAACTCTTCGGCGCGACAGCGGAGCGATCGACTGCGGCGGCGCGTCATCCCGGCCTGACCGCAATCGTTACAAACCACAAGGCACAAACAAACTAATCCACTTTGGCAGGGGCGAGATGGGGGCCTGGCCTTGTTTCGCCCTGCCATTCCCACAAACTCAATTCTCAAGGAGATATCATGCGCTCGAAAAAGCATCCGTTCTGCTTGTTCATGGTCATCGTGGCACTGTATTCCTGGATCAACGCCCAGACCTCAACTACAACCCAGCCGGCCGTTCCTCGGCTGGTGAATTTCTCCGGCAAAGCCGTTGACCTTCAAGGCAAGCCGATCACCGGTGTGTCCGGCGCAACCTTTGCCATCTATAAAGATCAAACCGAAGGCGCTCCGCTCTGGACGGAAACGCAGAACATCCATCCAGACGCCAAAGGCAACTACACCGTCCAACTCGGAAGCGAGAAGTCGAGCGGACTGCCCCTCGATCTTTTCGCTACCGGCGAAGCCCGCTGGCTCGGTGTTCACATCGATGGGCAAGAAGACCAGCCTCGCACGCTGCTGCTCAGCGTTCCGTATGCGCTCAAGGCGATGGATGCAGAAACGCTCGGCGGGAAGCCGGCTTCGGCGTTCTTACAGGCAATGCAATCCGCAGGCGGAGATGGCACGCCCGATCGTGGTCAGGCTGCCAAGCTTCCTCCGACTGTGCACGGTACCGGCACAACTGGCGCGCTGCCTTTGTGGACGGCAAAAAACACGATTGCCAACTCGGCTTTGACGCAAGATTCGAATGGCAACATCAACTTAAATGCCAATGTTTCTGCCAAAGACCTGTTCACCACGAGCGTATCTACAAACGGGTCTATCTTTGCGACGCAATTAGATGTGGAAACCCCCAACTCCGGCGATGGGATTGTCGCAACAGTAGGGGTTGCCCTCGCCTCGGGGAACGCCGGAATAACTGGGGGGGTTTACGGGGCGACTGAATCAAACAGTGGTCGCGGAGTCTGGGGGCGAGGCCTAGGGTCCGCCGCCACCGGAGTGTATGGGGAAACCTTCGGCCTAGACCCCAATGCTAACGGCGTAGTGGGTGTCTCTCGTGGGCCGGGCGCTGCCGTCGCTGCCGTCAACACATCTTCGGGCGACGGACTCTTTGTACAAGCAACGACAGGGGTTGCTGCATTCTTCCTGGGTGATGTGGAAGTTGACGGCAATCTCTCAAAAGCCGGTGGCTCCTTCAAGATCGATCACCCGCTCGACCCGGCGAACAAGTACCTCTATCACTCGTTCGTCGAGTCCCCCGACATGAAGAACATCTACGACGGCACGGTGACTACTAACAGCGAAGGCGTCGCCATCGTTACCATGCCCGACTGGTTCGAAGCCCTTAACCAGGACTTCCGTTACCAACTCACGGCCATGGGCCAGTTCGCGCAAGCGATCGTAGCCACCAAGATGGCGAACCGTCAGTTCACCATCAAGACGGACAAACCAAACGTGGAAGTTTCCTGGCAAGTCACGGGCGTTCGTCATGATGCCTGGGCAGAGGCGCACCGCATTCCTGTCGAACAAATGAAGGAAGGAAAAGAGCGCGGCCTCTATCTCCATCCCGAATTGTTCGGCGCGCCAGCGGAAAAGTCGATCGCTGCCGCCCGCCACCCCAACGCGGCAAAGATGACAAAGGAAGCCGCCATTTCGCCGATTAGCTTGGGTAAACGGTAGTAAGGCAAGGTGCGCCGATAGGGTGGCGCACCTTGTTCTTCTCGTACGTACCATACGCAAAACCTTGAGGTCTTTATGAAAAATCTCTTTCTAACAACAGTGGTGCTAGCTCTGTCCACGTTTAGCATCGCGCAGCAACCGAGTACAAACCAACACTCGAGCGCAGATGTGGACGCTGCCCAGCCAGCAACCACGCCGACCTTCACTGTCCTGCACGAGTTCAAAGGCAGCCCGGACGGAGCGTTCCCCATGGCCGGAGTAATTCAAGACACGGCTGGGAACATCTACGGCACAACTTCGGGCGGCGGCGCCGCGGGCGAGGGAACGGTTTATAAGCTAAACACATCCGGCGACGAGAGGGTCCTGTTCAGCTTCAGTACTGCGAACGGCTCACTGCCCTCCTCCGGCCTACTTCGGGATAACGCCGGAAATTTCTATGGCACAGCCATGGAGGGTCCCGGCGGCGCCGGAGTCTTGTTCCGAGTCTCGAGCGACGGCACGGAGGAAGTCCTCCACGCTTTTCAGGGTGGGCAAGGCACCGAAGCCGCAGTACCAGCCGGGGGCGTGATCTCCGACGGAGCGGGGAATCTATTCGGGGCCACCCTGCTCGGAGGTCTGGGACCCTTCCCGGGATTTGGAACGCTGTACCGGGTTGATCCGACGGGGAAGTTTTCCGTTCTCTACAAATTTCAAGGCAAATCGGACGGTGCCGAACCCTCGGGGCCGTTGGTGCGCGACGCGAAGGGAAACCTCTACGGCGTTGCACTGCTGGGCGGCGATCCCGGGAAAGGCACGGTCTTCAAGCTCTCTGCAACCGGAACGCTCACTGTCTTGCACACCTTTTCCGGCATAGCGGATGGTAGTGCGCCACAAGGTGGTTTACTGCTCGACAAAGTCGGCACCCTCTATGGCAGCACATCGCAGGGCGGCGACTCCGGCAACGGGACTCTATTTCAGATCAAGAAGAACGGACGATTCAAGCGGCTGTACAGCTTCACGGGTGGGCCCGATGGCGCCTTGCCCAATGGTGGACTGGTGCAGGATCCGAGCGGGAACCTCTACGGCACCACGCAAATCGGCCCCGGCCAGGACTTCCTCGGAACCGTCTTTCAACTGAGCCGGGCACGTGTACTCACTGTCTTGCATTCCTTCACTGGCGATGCCGACGGGGCAGTCCCGTTTGCGGGGCTTTTCCGCGACAACGCTGGGAATCTCTACGGCACGGCCTTCAAGAACTTTCTTGTGGATCAACAGGAGGGCAACGTGTTCAAGATCATGCCCTAGGTTCGTCACTATCTCGCTAATCGGCTCCTTTAACCCAACAACCAATTCAAGAAGTGAAGAGGAAACTGCATCTATGTTTAGGTCCTGTAATAGTGTTCGGATGTTTGCAAGTTTCGTACTGGTTTGCTGCGCGCTTCCGCTGGTGGCTCAGAATGCGGCTAAGACCATCAGCGTTGTTCCCGGCCTCGTGAAATTTTCCGGCACTTTGATCGACACCGACCGCAAGCCACTTAACGGAATTGTCGGAGTCACCTTCTCCCTATACGCAGAGCAAGCGGGTGGTGCGCCTCTGTGGATGGAAACTCAAAATGTCGAACCCGACAGATCCGGCCGCTACTCCATTCAACTTGGCGCCAGCAAAGCGTCCGGCCTACCGAAGGAACTGTTCGCCGACGGCGAAGCCCGCTGGCTTGGGGTTCGCGCCAGCGGCAAGGAGGAACAACCGCGCACGCTCTTGTTGGGTGTGCCCTACGCCCTGAAAGCAATGGATGCCGAAACCCTCGGCGGCAAACCACCGTCGGCGTTTCTGCCGGCGATGCAATCGGGAGACGAAAGATCGCCGGGAAATGATGTAAAAGCGGGGAAGCTTCCGCCGGTGGTTCACGGAAACGGAGTAACGAATATCCTCCCGCTCTGGACGGCAAAAAATACGATCAGCAACTCAACTGTATCGGAGGACGCCAACGGAAATATCGGCATTGGCACCGCGACGCCCGCCGAAAAGCTCCACGTTGTCGGCGACGTGCTCGCAACCGGCAGAATTGCAAGCAATACGATGACAGCGGACACCGCCGCAACCAGTATTGCTGTTGTGGGAGTCCAGTCGGCCAGCGGCAATGCTGGAAACGTAGTGGGTGTTTTCGGCGCGTCGTCTTCGAATACTGGATTCGGTGTCGTTGGTCAGGTTCAAGGATCGAACGCAACTGGAGTCATGGGAGAAGCTCTCGGCAGTTCCAGTGCCGGATCTGGTGTAATCGGGGTGGCTCACGGTACCGGCGGAGGCGTTTTCGGTACAAGCAACTCGGGCGGAGGTATCGGCGTCATCGGGGTCAATGACTTTGGCGGTGACGCAATCTACGCCGAAGCCGCTCAAGGAGGGTTTGCCGCATTCTTCGTCGGCGACGTCGATGTCGACGGCAACCTGTCAAAAGCCGGTGGCTCTTTCAAAATCGACCACCCGCTCGACCCCTCGAACAAATACCTGTATCACTCCTTCGTCGAGTCTCCCGACATGATGAACATCTATAACGGCACCGTCACCACGGACGCCCTAGGTAACGCCGTTGTCACCATGCCGGAATGGTTCGAAGCACTGAACCGCGACTTCCGATATCAACTGACGGTTATTGGCCAGTTCGCGCAGGTGGTCGTATCCAATGAAATTGCCGACCACCGCTTCGCCATCCAAACCGACAAGCCGAACGTAAAGGTCTCGTGGCAGGTTACCGGTGTTCGTCACGATGCCTGGGCGGACGCGCACCGCATCCCGGTCGAACAATCGAAACCAGGTAAAGAGCGCGGCACCTACCTGCATCCTGAACTTTTCGGCGCACCCGCTGAGAAGTCTCTTGTCAGCGCGCGTCATCCCGAACTGGGAGCCGTGATCAAACTACAAAACGACAGGCAATCCGTGAAAAAACGGCCGACTCTTTGATGTCAAAGTCGCCACCGGGAGGCGACACGATCTTGCCTCTCCCTACTTACAACCGAATTTGTGAGGAGATCATATGTCACTAGTTTGTTCATGGAGCCACGATCCAACAACGACCTTGAATCCGATACCTGACGTACGTCGCGTCGTCAACTTTTTAGGAACCCTTCGCGGTCGCGAAGGCAGTGTCCCGATTGTCTTCGCTATTTACAAAGACCAACAAGGCGGCGCGCCTCTCTGGATTGAAGTGCAGAAATTACAGCTGGATCCAGACGGCCGTTACACAGTCCAACTGGGTTTGAATCACCGCGAGGGTTGGCCCGACCACCTCTTCGAAAACGGCAGACCTTTGTGGCTCTCCGCCAAACCAAATCGTGGCTGTGAAACACCACGCATCCTCCTGTTGCCAGTCACAAATGAATTCAATGGATGCAATGTCGAGATCCATTGCCGGTAAACCAGTTAAGAACCATGACGCGCCAGATCGCTTGAGGCCCTAATTCCGCTCGACAAAATAGAACGAAACCAAATTACATACGAGGAAAGTAAAATGAACGCAACTCAAACACTAGCCACCAACGACAACCAACTCGCCGAACTCAAGAGCCGCCTGAAAGCCACTTGGATGACGGGCGACTACGACCTTTTCTCGCGCTACATGGAGAAAGACGCGGAAGTCTTCTTCCGGCACCTGGTCATCCCACCAAAAACGCGTTTGCTCGACGTAGGTTGCGGCGCCGGACAAGTCGCCCTGATCGCTGCAAGAGCAGGTGTGCACGTCACCGGCTGTGACATCGCCACCAACTGGCTGGAAAAGGCCCGAGCCCGCGCCGCCGCCGAAGGCCTCAATATCGCGTTCGAAGAAGGCGACGCCGAATCCCTTCCGTACGAAGACGCATCCTTCGACGTGGTCGTGAGCCTTGTCGGAGCCATGTTCGCACCGCGTCCGGAACTGGTCGCCGCTGAACTCACTCGCGTCTGCCGCCCCGGCGGCATGATTGCCATGGCCAACTGGACTCCATCCGGGTTTATCGGCCAGATGTTCAAAACCATAGGCCGCCACATCGCTCCTTCCGGTATGCCGTCACCTGTTTTGTGGGGAGACCAGGCGACCGTCCAAGAACGTTTCCGTGACGGCATCGCCGATGTGACGTTTACGCATCGCACCTACCATTTTGAATATCCGTTCGGTCCCGACGGTGTAGTCGAATTTTTCCGTCTTAACTACGGCCCCATGTCCCGCGCATTTTCCTCGCTCAACCCCCAAGAGCAAAACAACTTGTATGGCGAATTGGAAAGCCTCTGGTCGGCACACAACCAGGCTGCGGACCACACCACTAAGGTTGCCGCCGAATACCTTGAGGTGATCGCGACTCGCAACTGAAAAGGCGATACCCCTCGGCCCACTCGTCGCGCTCTTTGTAAAGTACAGGCACGGCCTCTTCTTGCGATGAGTGGGCCGCTCAGTTCCGAATATTCAGAATATGGAGCGAATGCTGCGTTTGCTTCGCTCGATGGGATTGTTTCTGCAGGATCGCCCTCTTTCTCGTTGACCGAGTAAACGCTGGTTTCCAGCAACTCGCCCACCATATTGTCCTCACGGAGTGCGGACTCCGGTACGTGTAGTCACGTCCAGAACACGTCTTAGACAAGCGCAACGTTTTTTGGGTCGCCTCGCGGACGTCGTGGGACAAGGGCAGACTATCTTCGTTCACGAGTCTTTCAGGAGCGGCAGAAAAAGGGCTGAAAACGCGGCGATCCTGATTGAGTTAACCAGTTTCTTCGATGAAAGGCGGCTCGTTGATAGCGATCTTTTCTTCCAAAAATTGCTTGTCTTCTTCCCCGTTACCGCTCAGGGCAAACGCTCTGGTGATCTCAGCTCTCTTTGCCAGCACACTCGTGATCACGTACGAACAACCGATCCAGTGCGCTTCTTCCAGGTCCGTTACTGAGTACTCGGGTGGATGGTCGGGGTGGGAGTGATAGAAGCCAACGACCTCTTCGCCTAGCTCGCGCCCTTCGCGCTGAATGCAGATCAGTTCCTTGGGGTCAATGCGATAGCGGCTTTGCGGCGAGTCGGCGTTCACATTGCTGCAGCGCACCGCTCCCGTCACGGTCTTCGTGCCGTCTTCTTCAAATCGTCCCAGCAACACGCCGCAACATTCGTGCGGATAGGTTTCTTCGCCGTGCAGGCGAAGAGCAACGTAGGCCGTATGAGGAATCTTAAGCATGGAAGGTCAAAAGTCAGAACTCAGATCGCAGAGGCGAAGTTCCTGAGTCCAACACCTAAAGATTGCGACCTCAAGATTCTACCTCCGCAGTCATGCCTCGAACCTCCGCAACAATTTTCCTGGCAAAGATGATATTTGCGTCGAGACTCTGTAGAATGCGTGTTCGCTGCGGACAATTCCAACGCCGGCATGCAAGCAGCGCTGGACGGTTTGCGGATATCCGCCTTCTGCTGTATTCATTGGGAATCAAACCCCGTGACCACAGTAACGTGCCGGCAATCTGAAAAAGGTATATCTATACTAGCGTCGTGACATTTCTGAAGTTCAGATGATCGCTGGAGATGGCTCCGGTATCTTCCAGTCTCCCGGCAGACGGAAACGGCATCTAAACTCAGGTAAACGGAATCGAGTTCAAGAATGGCAACGAAAGTAGAGCAACGCACTTACGAAGACGCGGTCGCATGGCTGCGGTCAAATGGCTTTGACCTGATTGAAGCTCCGGGAGCGCAAACCCGCGTATTCCTGAGGAAGTACAACGTCTCGGCGGCCATCCAGAAGACCGACGACGGCGGCGCCAAGATTTTTGCCTATCCCGGATACATGATCGGCAGCGAAATCTCGAAGCTGGTCAACCGTGGCTATCAGCAGTTCCTGAAGACAACCAAGACCGAAGTCGCCGCGACGGCCGACCATCTGAAGGCGCTCCACCAGTTCGCCGAAGAACTAAAGGAAGCGCTAGCCCTGCCTAGCCTCTACAACGAGTCGCTGGGAACGGTAAGCGAGTCCTATCAATACGATCGCATCAAAGACCGCGATCAGCCCGATGTTGCGCGTCCCAAGCGTCCGTGGGAAACAGTGAAGGTCAAGGCCGCTTCGGCAGCCTCGAAAAAGACCCGCGCGTAGACTTTTGCTTCCTGACTTTGGCGAGTTGAGTCCGATGTAGCACTCGGACACTGCTCGCCATTTTCGTTTTTTGTCTCTTTCCGCATTGAGGCCCCGACGCCATCCTCCCAGCACTTTCCATAATCCGTTTGGTCCGCCGCCTGCCTGCGCAATCACTCCTGACTATGCGAAACTGTTTTCCGCACGGAGGACATCATGCGTGACCTGGCTTTTCCTTTCTTCCTGACAATCGTGTTGGCGCTCCCACTCTTTGCGCACGCCGAAAGCGCCCCCAACCCTGCCGCGGTTCTCAAGGTGCTCGAACAGCAGCAAGCGGCCTGGAACCGCCACGACCTCGAGGCTTTCATGGACGGCTACTGGCATGCCGACGACCTCACCTTTTTTTCCGGAGGACATGAAACCACTGGATGGCAGCCCGCTTTCGATCGCTACAAGAAGGCGTACACCGGCGACGGAAAAGAAATGGGTAAGCTCGAATTCGCCAACGTCCGCATCGAAATACTCGGCCCCGACGCTGCCTTCGTGCGTGGCGAATTCCATCTCACCATGTCCGACGGCAAGACTCCCCATGGCCTATTCACGCTCGTCTTCCGCAAATTCCCCGAAGGCTGGAAAATCATCCACGACCACTCCGCGGGCGAGTAAAGAACAAGTCAAAAGTTAGAATTCAGAATGCAGAAGTAAACTCCCGCTGCTGGGTAGAACTAGGATGACGACAATCTCGCGAACCGGTTTGGAAGTGCCCACGATTGAGACTGCGCGCCTCGTCCTTCGCCCACACCGACTCGACGACTTTGCCGCCGCCTCTGCCATGTGGTCCGATCCCGCCGTCACGCGCTTCATCGGCGGCCGTCCGTTTACCGAGGAAGAAACTTGGAGCCGCCTCCTTCGTTACGCCGGCCACTGGCAACTGCTCGGGTACGGCTATTGGGTGATTGAGCAGAAAGCGACAGGCACCTTCATCGGAGAAATCGGCTTTGCCGACTATCACCGCGATCTCAAGCCTTCCCTCGACGGCGCTCCCGAGTGCGGATGGGCCCTCATCCCCAGCGCTCACGGACAAGGCTATGCTACGGAAGCGGTGCGCGCAGTTGTCGCTTGGGGAGACCAACACTTCGGAGCGATTCGTACAGCCTGCATCATCACCCCGGAAAACAAGGCATCGATTCGTGTTGCGGAAAAGTGCGGTTATCGCGGAAACGGGCGCGCAACCTACAAGGACTCACCAACGCTGATCTTCGTTCGCGATCCCGCCGCCCAAGCCAAGATTTGAAATGATCGCCTAGGTTCGAGACGGCCCGCGGCCTGGCTTTCCCTTGTCCATGGCTTCGTTTGCCAGTCGATCCGCAATCTGGTTGTGCTCTCGCAACGCGTGTCGAATCTGAAAGTGCTGTAACTGCCGCACCAACTGCTGCGCCTCATCGTAGAGTTTGCGCAGTTCGGGATGCTTCACCTTGTAGATCCCGTTCATCTGTCGCACCATCAACTCCGAATCGCTGACCACATGGATCGCGGAAATCTGGTGCTCGACAGCATAGCGCAACACACCCAACAGTCCTTGATATTCAGCGTAATTATTGGTGTGGTGCCCCAGGTATTCGCTGAGTTCGGCAACTTTCTTTCCCTGAGGATCGTGGATGACGGCCCCGTATCCGGCAGGACCGGGATTGCCCCGGGCTCCGCCGTCAACGTGCGCAGTATGAGCGGCGGCAACGGACATGATGAGAGTTTACAGAAGGCAAGTCAGAAGTGTGAAGTCAGAACGCAGAATCGGATTGCAGAATTTATGTCTATTTGCGTGTGTGCCGCGCCAGGAATTCCCAGATCGCGTCACTCGCCTTTAGATCGTGATTCACCTTGCCCACCAGAATCTCCGGCAGATACTGCGTGCCGCCCGGCCAGGTGTGCCCTCCGCCTTGAATCGTGTACACGACAATCTCCGACCCGTCTTTGCCTCCCGCATAAACGTCGCGGCGTACCTTTGTACCGTTCGTATCATGACTCGGCATGTCGGCCGACTCCGGCTTCTTCGCCGTCTGATCGTGATCCACCCAGAAGTGAGTTGCGTCGCTAAGCGAGATATTGCGCCCATGCGTGCGCGCGATTGCGCCTCCCTCAATCGGAACCAGCAGATCGGCGGTCCCTTGAACAAACATCACCGACACTGATCGCGAAGGATGGCAGACCGGCACTAGCGTTTCGGGCATCGTCGCCGCCACCGAAGCGACAGCCGCAATCTGGTCGGAGAGGTCGCAGGCCAGGCGCTGCGAGAAGAATCCGCCATTAGAAATGCCGGTCGCATAGACGCGAGCATGGTCCACCGGGTACGCGCGCTCAAGTTCCGCGATCAGCGCGCGCACGAACCCGGCATCGTCTGCAGGCGATAGTGCGCGCGTGTCGTTCCAATGCGTATTCACGCTTTCCGGATAGGCAACGATAAATCTGCGCGAAGCCGCGATCTCGTCAAATTCCGTGAACCGCGGCATGTTGTAGTCATGGCCGCCTCCTCCGTGGAAGACTAGAAGCAGCGGCAACGGATGAGCCTTTGTAACCGACGGCGGGACAAAAAGAAGATAGCTGCGCGTCACGCCGCCGACAGTGATCTCAAACTTCTTGTCCTCGGCACCTGCGCCCTTACGGCGCTCCCGTCGGCTAGTCGAGACCGGACGAGATTCCGACTGCGCACTTGCCGGCACCAGGCTTACCAGCGTGGATGCTAAGAACAAACCTGCAGGCAGAAAGACATGGCGGCGATTCCATGAAGACATAGTCGAACTCCGCCCCGTTATCGTCCCGTCGCAAGTCGGGTAGCCAGTCGAGGGGGCAAACTGGCAGCGAGAATCTTCTCCTGGGCCACGCGAATGTTGTACGGCACGCGATAGAAACTCACAATCCATGCTTCTGTGTCGAACACGGCAAAAGCAGCGCGCCAATCGCCATCGCGCGGTTGGCCAACGGAGCCGGGGTTCACAAGGTAGTGGCGGTCCCGCCGTAGCGGCCAATCTGACGACTCGGGCTGACCCACGGTCCGGTACCCCGGCCGGTATGCTTCGCTAACCTGCCCCTGAAGCGTAAAACCCCCTTGCAGATGGGTGTGCCCGAAGAAGGTTACTGGCACAGGATCGCCGATCAGGGGAACAATCGCGTCTCGGGCGCTGACCATGTATTCGTCCTCATCAGCAGCCGAACCGTGAACAAACTGCACGCCCGGAACCTCCTCAATTCGAACTGGCCCCTGCGGCAGCGAGCGCACCCATTCGAGGTTTGCGGCGGTGAGATTGTCACGCGTCCAAATCGTCGCCAGGCCAGCGATGGGGTTGAACTCCTCCAGGTCCATCAGGCCGCCGACCGCCTTGTCGTGATTGCCACGAACGAAAGCTTTTCCGATGGATCGCGCCCGCGCCACGACTTCGTTCGGACTGCCCCCATAGCCGACCGTGTCTCCGAGATTGACGACAAGGTCATGGGCCGGGGCAGCCGCCAGACAAGCGTCGAGCGCTTCGAGATTACTGTGAATATCGCTGAGAAGGAGGATCCGCACGGCGAAGGGAGGATTATAGCCTGAGAGAGGCAAGTACGAAGTCGGAAGTCGGCACCTTTTCCGAAAACGTATCGAAGCTAACCTGACTCAACAGACTGGCGGAGCGGGGCGTCGCGACCACCCGCACCACTTAACTGGCTTCCACTAGTTTGCGCTCCGGCAGGAAATAGGACAGTGCCACAAACACGTAAATTCCGAACGAGATGTACACATTCACAAACGCCAGGGGTATCGAAGCGAGGTAAAGCGCAGCGGAAAACACGTTCTTGCTTTGCGTGCGGCGGTGGTAGTGCACCATGTCCTCGTTGTCGTGATGGTGCGCCGAAATGGCAGATCGCAGAATTGAAAAAGCGCTTCCGCAACAAAACATGACGAGCCCATACAGCGCCACCGCCCGCGGATCGCGGTGATTGTTGCCCATGTACGAGGTCACAAACGGAACCAGCGACATCCAGAAAAGAAGATTATTGTTCGACCACAGCAGTCGGGCATCGGCGTGGCGGGCAGCGTGCAGCAAGTGATGGTGGTTTACCCACATGATCGCGACTACCAAAAAGCTCAAAAGATAAGCGAGAAACTGAGGCAGGATGGTCAGCAGGGAGATGAGCGTGGTATCGCGTGGAACCTTGAGTTCCAGCACCATGATGGTGATGATGACGGCGATCACGCCATCGCTGAAAGCTTCCAGGCGGTTGGTATTCACGGTGCTAAATGTTTAGCAGATTTCGCGCGACGGCGCGAGGCTTCGTGGCAAATCGCTAGTCGCGTGTGCTTGCAGTTGGATGATCAGGGTGCGCGGACTCGTGGTCCAACGCACCCTGTAAGGTCGAGAGTCAAATGCTACGGCGTCAGCTTGAAAACGCTCCCGAATCCGGACGATCCGTAAGTCGTTGTCCCGTAGAGGTTCCCTTGAGCATCCATGATTAGTCCTCCTGAGGGGAGCGAGGCAAGTGATCCGCACGGAAAGCTGTACAACAATGTCTCGGTGCCCGTTGGCGTCAACTTGTAGATCGCTCCACAGCTGGAGGCGCCTCCCACAGCTGTGCTTCCATACATATTGCCCACTTGATCCATCAACAGTCCGAAGGGCGCGCTTCCGTCGGTCGGGGTGCCGGCGAAATTGTGCAGCACTTTTAGTTTGCCGGAGGGGCTCAGCCGAAAGACGACACCGTTGTGGTGCGATCCGCCATAAGTGGTTGTGCCGTACAGATTGCCGTTGCCATCGAAGATAAGCTGCGAGCTCGGGTTTTTTCCGTGGCCGAAACTGAACAGAACGGTCTCGCTGCCGTCGGGTGTGATCTTGAACACAGTGCCTCTGTTACGCACGCCACCACGTGACGTGGTCCCATACAGGTTCCCAGCCGAGTCCATGATTAGCCTTTCCTGGGGAAGTCTGCCATCCACGCCTCCTTTGAAACTGTAGAGCACAGTCTCGACGCCGGCAGATGTTAGCTTGAACACCGTGCCATTTCCGCTCGCTCCACCAAAGACCGTCGTGCCGTAGAGGTTCTGTTGGTGGTCTATGACTATTCCTCCGGATGGCTCTCTTCCGTCTTGAGCCAAGCCAAAGCTGTAAAGAGTCGTTTCCGTTCCGTCGGGCGAGAGTCTGAAAACTGTCCCGTTGTCGGTCGTTCCTCCATCGAGGGTCGTACCGTAGAGATTGCCCTGGCCATCGGCCGTTAAACCACCTTGAGGCGAAATGCCATCCGGGCCGCTGAAGCTGTGGAACACTGTCTCCGTGCCATTGGGTGTTACCTTGAAGATAATTCCGCATCCGACCCCGCCAAAACATGCCCGGTTACCGCCGTTCTCAGTTGCGCCATAAAGGTTTTCCTGCGAATCCGCTACGAGAGTGACGTCAATTGGGTATGCTCCGTCCGGAGATCCCGAGAAATTGTGCAACGTGGTGAGTGTTTGTCCAATCGCAGTTTGTCCTGGTGCAGACAGCAGCGTAGTGGCCAGTGCCAGGCCAAATCCGCAGCGCAATGCCGCGTTTCGCAGACTCTTCGCTCTGAGTGAAGTCATAGGGATAGACGCCTCCAAGCGCCCTTGCGTGAGTTAGATTTCCCAAGCAGATTTCCGCGAGCGCTGACAAAACCCGAAAACGCTGTGTGTCACTCTGGGGGCGAGTGGCTCCGATGGGGTAAAGAATTAGCCTTTGGCCCCGTTCTTGTCAAGAGCAAGCTCTGGAACTGGCAGGTACGCTTACTCGTCCTCTTCTTCCGCATCATTCACCACATCCACCACTCGATTCCGTAACGAGAACACAACCCTCTGATCGTCGTCCGGTTGAAACGTCACCCGCAACGGGCTTCGCTCCCATGTCGGTGCGGGACACTCCGAATCCGGATCTGGATCGCCCATTGCCTCGCCCACATCTTTCTTGAGAATCGGCTTCCGCCGTCCGACCTGCGCCACCATCGCGTACAACTTCTTACCATCTTCGGAAACGCCGCAGTAGGCGATGTAGTCGCGATACCAGCTCGCTGTCGAATAGAACGGATCAAACTCCGGTAAGTTGATCGGAGAGACCCGCCCCGTCAGTCGATCCACGAGCAGCCATCCGCCGCGTTGCCATTGCCAGCGCGCCGAACTGTCTGTGGGCAGCGCGTCATTGATTCGAAATACGCGCCGAACCACAAACAGTCGGTCGGTCACCTCATGCGGATTTCCAGTCGAGTACTCTTTCACTCGCGAGTCCACCAGCAGCGGTCGCACCTTCAGATCGAACATCTTCTCGCCGGTAGCGTTCGGCCACTTCGTCGCCGTCCATTTACCAAACAAAATCACATGCGGTTTCGAAACGCCGGCGCATTCGACAACGCCTATCAAGAGTAGAAAGCAAAACAATGCACATCCACGTCGAAACATAGTGGCTTGAGCTTGGCACTACGGAACATTGCCCGCCATGATCCATAAACATGCAAAATGTTCGGTTTCACGGGTCACGTGGACCCATATCGGATAAAATCAACCCAAGGCGTATTTATGAACGTTCCCCCCTGGCCCCCACGGACAACCCTTTCTCAGCGTACCCTCTCTTATCCTTCTATGGGTGAGGTGATTTCGGGTCGACGACGGCAGTCCATTCTTGTCGTGGACGACCATCGCCTCAATGCGGAACTGCTGCGGGAGATGCTCAGCCCCCGGGGGTACCACGTTACGGTCGCATCCAGCGCCGCGGACGCGGAAGCGGAAATCCGCCGCGAACAGCCTGACCTGATCCTGCTCGACGTCATCATGCCGGGAAAGACTGGCTACGAACTCTGTCGCGAATTGAAGGACGATGCGGCCACCCGCTTGATTCCAATCGTGATGATTACCGGGCTCAACGCGCACGAGGATCGCATTAAAGCCATCGAAAGTGGAGCTGACGACTTTCTCACTAAGCCATTGAGCCCCGAAGAATTGTTTGCCAGAGTCAAGTCGCTGCTAAAGCTCAAGGAATTTACCGACGAACTGGAGACCGCAGAGTCGGTAATTTGCTCGCTGGGCTTAAGCGTCGAGTCGCGCGACCCTTACACCGAAGGCCACTGCGAACGTCTGGCCCAGAATGCTACCGAACTCGGACGCTACCTCGGCCTCGATGATGAGAGCCTCGTCGCCCTGCGACGGGGCGGCTACCTGCACGATCTCGGCAAAATCAGTGTGCCGGATGAAATTCTGAAAAAGGGCAGTAACCTCACTCCTCAAGAATGGGTGATCATGAAGCAGCACCCCCTCACCGGGGAAGCCATTTGCCGTCCGCTGAAGTCGCTGCGCTTGGTTCTTCCCATCATTCGTCACCACCACGAGCACTCCGATGGCAGTGGCTATCCCGACGGACTCCGAGACGGCGAAATCCCGCTTCTACCACGCATTCTCCAGGTCGTGGACATCTACGATGCGCTTCGCACCGCCCGACCCTACAAGCCAGCTCTCGCCCATGAACAAGCCGCGATTACCATGCGCGAAGAAGCGAAAGCCGGACTCTGGGACGATGAACTCGTCGCCGAATTTTTCTCCATGCTCGAAAGACGCCGCCAAGTGGCATGAACAATTGAGTTATTGAAAAATTTATTCATTGAGTCATTGACCTCGCTTCCCAGGTTGTTCAATGATTCAATGACTCAATCATTCAATGCTTCATTCCATTATTATTCCCGCCTATAACGAGAGCGGCCGCATTCGGCCTACGCTCGATGAACTCGTCCGTTATTCGCGTGAGCACAACTGGGACGTCGAGATCCTGGTGGTAGATGACGGTTCCCGGGACGATACCGCGCAGATCGTACTCGACTACGGCAAATCGCATCCGCAGATTCGCCTGGTAAAAAACCCCGGCAATCGAGGCAAGGGCTTTAGCGTCAAAAACGGTATGCTCCATGCCCAGGGTGAAATCTGCCTTTTCACCGATGCCGATCTCTCTTCACCTGTCGGCGAAGCGCTGCATCTGCTTGACGCGATCGCATCCGGTGCGGACATTGCAATCGGTTCTCGCTGGCTTAAGGCCGAACTGCAAACCGAACGCCAACCCCTGTACCGGCAGCTTTTTGGACGCATCTTCAATCTCGTTTTGCGCGTGATCCTGGGGTTGAATTTTGCCGACACGCAGTGTGGTTTTAAAGCTTTCCGTCGCGAAGCTGTGCAACAGATCTTCCCGCTCCAGCGAATCGAGCGCTGGGGATTCGACCCCGAAATCCTGTTTCTGGCGCGCCGCGCGGGACTCGTCGTGAAGGAAGTTCCTGTAGTCTGGGCGCACAGTGAGGGCACACGCCTGCATCCCTTCCGCGATGGCTTTCGAATGTTCGTGGAAGTTCTTCGCATCCGCTGGTATTCCATCAGCGGCGCTTACAGTGCTACGACAGTCCCGTTTCCTGGCAAGCTGTGAAGCCGCGCGAGACGCCGGGCGCGCAGCGGGACTAGGCGAACGCCTTGCTCCAGATCACGAACCAGCGTGAATTCCGCAGCACAATGCTCGCAGAGCCAGAACATCTCCACTCCTCCGCAGAATCCCGTCACCGCTGTTTCCGGTGCATGGTGCGAGTTCCGTTTCTCGAAGTGAAACAATCTGCCAGAATGCAGAAAACGAAAGGAAGCCGAGCAGGACGAATTGGAACACTTGGCAAGCATCCCATGAATCCATCGGCGTGCGGTCCCATTGTTATTCCACATTCTCAGAGAAGATAGATTACGAAGGTAACTTGCGGGCCTTACTTCGCGAGTGCCGTTTCGCGACCCTAGTGCGATTTCGCGTTCCGCGCGCTACCGCGCACAATATCAGCGATCGCCTTTCCCATTTCTTCGGTGCGAACCGCTTTCTCGCCGCCTCGCGCCAGGTCTGCGGTGCGCAATCCCGTTTGTAACGCAGCAACGACCGCGCTTTCCACACACTCGGCTTCCTTGGGAAGATGAAACGAATGCCGCAGCATCATCGCCACCGACAGGATCGCGCCCAGCGGATTGGCAATCCCTTTGCCGGCGATGTCGGGAGCCGACCCGTGTACCGGCTCATAGAGTCCAACAGGCCCGCCAATACTGGCAGAGGCCAGCAGGCCCAGCGCTCCCACCACACCGCCTGCCTGGTCCGACAAAATGTCCCCGAACATGTTTTCCGTCAGGATGACGTCAAACTGCGCCGGCTTCAGTACCAGCAGCATCGCCGCCGAGTCCACATACTGGTGAGCCAGTTCAACATCCGGAAATTCCGCGCCTACGCGAGTCACTACCTCACGCCACAAGCGCGAACACTCCAGCACATTCGCCTTATCCACGGACAACACCTTCTTGCGACGCCCGCGAGCGAGCGTGAATCCTATGCGGGCAATGCGTTCCACTTCGGGGACGCTGTAGCGCATAGTGTTGAAGGCGTGCCGGGTCGAACCGTCTCCTTCGATCGCGCGCGGCTGCCCAAAATACAATCCACCGAGCAGTTCGCGCACAATCAGAATGTCGGTTCCGCGCACTACTTCTTCCCGTACGGGGGAACACGCAACCAGCGCTGGATAAAAGACTGCTGGCCGAAGATTTGCAAACGCTCCCAGTTCCTGTCGTATCCGCAGCAGTCCGGCTTCGGGACGCAATTCCCGTGGATTGTGGTCATAGGCGGGAGTTCCCACCGCTCCCAGCAGAACGGCTTGCGCCGCCAGGCAGGATTTCACCGTGGCCGCAGGCAGAGGATCGCCAAACTTCGCCAGCGCCGCTCCCCCGATTTCCTTTTCATCGATGACGAGTTCGTGGCCAAATCCTTTGGTCACTTCCTCAAGAACGCCGATGGCTTGTGCAATTACTTCAGGACCGATTCCATCACCGGGAAGAGAAGTGATCGTAAGACGCATAGGGTTTTCGTGTTCGCGCTAGACAGGATATACGATGCAACTTGGAAAATGACAAAGGCGGCAGCAGAAACCTGCTTCCGCCCTGAAACAATGATTTGCAACTCTTGGCTTACAGCGACTGAATCCCCGCGAAGTCTCCTACACACCCCAGAGGTAGTCTTCCTGTTCACCCTGATGCTCGCCAAATGAATTCGGCCGTGGCGCATGCGCCGCCATTGCCGGGGTCGGGAAGGACTCGTGACCACCCGCTGCCGCAGATGCCGCGCGCGGTAGAGGAATCGTAGCCGGGGCCGCTTGTGGAACCTTCTTCGCCGAAGCCGCGAAGTCGCCGCTCCCGAGGTCATGAATCAGTTCCAGTAAATGACTGTCCTGCACTCGCTTGATCCGATCCGCCAGTACTACAAACCTCCGATAGACTTCGTCCAGTTCACGCCGCTCGAACTTGTGTCCCAACTGCTCGCAGCGCATTGCCAAAGCGTGACGGCCAGAATGTTTTCCCAGTACCAGACGCGAATCCGGCACGCCCACCGATTGCGGCGTCATGATTTCGTAGGTCAAAGGGTTTTTCAGCATGCCGTCCTGGTGAATCCCCGCTTCGTGCGCAAACGCGTTCCGCCCGGTGATCGCTTTGTTCGGCTGCACCGGCACGCGGGTAATTTCCGCCAGCATTTGGCTCGAGGGGAACAACTGCTCGCTGACAATACCATGTTCGTAAACGTAACGATCTGGACGTACTCGCACCGCCATCGCAATTTCTTCCAGCGACGCATTGCCTGCGCGTTCGCCGATACCGTTAATCGTGCACTCGACTTGCCGCGCGCCATTCTGCACGCCTGCCAGCGAGTTCGCGACGGCCAATCCAAGGTCGTTGTGGCAGTGCGTCGAGATGACCACATTCTGAATTCCCGCCACGTTCTCTTGCAGTGTGCGGATCAGTTGCCCGTACTCTTCCGGCATGGTGTAGCCCACCGTGTCGGGAATGTTGACCGTCGTGGCTCCCGCCGCAATCACTGCTTCGACTACATGGCAAAGGAACGGGACGTCGGTACGAGTAGCATCTTCTGGAGAGAACTCGACGTCGGCGCAGAGAGACTTCGCATGCCGTACGGCCTCGCGTGCGTGCTCCAGGCACTGCTCGCGAGTCATCCGCAACTTGTATTTCAAGTGAATGTCGGAAGTGGCCAGGAACACGTGGATGCGCGGACGGGCAGCGCCTTTCAATGCTTCCCACGCGCGGTCAATGTCGCCTTTGCAGGCGCGTGCCAGACCCGCGATAATCGGCCGCCTTACCGAGGCGGCAATCTTCTGTACCGCTTCAAAGTCGCCATCGGAGGCGATCGGGAATCCGGCTTCAATCACGTCCACGCCAAGACGATCCAATTGCTGGGCCAATCGCAGCTTCTCCTGCACGTTCATGCTGCAACCCGGCGACTGCTCTCCATCGCGAAGCGTGGTGTCAAAGAAAATAATCCGCGGCCGATTCATCCTGAATGCCTCCTGGAAAAATGACTTCCCATACTTTATCGGCGCCGACAGATGAAAGAAAAGCTTATAATGTTTGTAGTATGATTAGACGCGCCAATATTATAAGCTGTACTTATGCTCATGAAGGAAATCATAAAAACGCCCATAAGCCCGTGAATCCCGTAGGTGCTGTAGGAATCTCGCGGCCGAACGGCTAACGACCAACGACGACCGACCAAAGACCGACTATGGAACTTTCCCAACTCGAAGTCTTCCTCACCGTGGCCCGCGAGCGTAAATTCTCCCGCGCTGCCGAAAAGCTCTTTCGCACCCAGTCCGCCGTTAGCCAGACCATCCGCAAGCTGGAACTGGAGATCGGCGAGCCTCTTTTCGACCGCACGTCCCGCGACGGTACCCTCACCGACGCCGGTCGCGTGCTCCAGGAATACGCCGAAAAGCTGGTCAACCTTCGCCAGGATGCCCAGGAAGCCCTGGTCGAACTCCGCGAACTGCAGAAAGGCAAGCTCACCATCGCGGCCAATGAATTCACCGCACTCTACTTGCTGCCGGTTCTCGCCGAGTTCCGCCGCCACCACCCCGCCATCAAAATCACAGTCCGTCGCTCGTTAGGCAGTCACATCCCCGACGACGTGCTCAAACACGACGCCGAACTCGGTGTGCTCTCCTACGATCCGCAGGAGCCGCAGCTCAAGTCGGTCGTCGTCTATCTCGACGAATTGGTTTTTGTAGTGCCCCCCGGCCATCCCCTCGCAACGGCCAAGGAAGTTAACGTCCACCAGCTCGGGGCGGAATCATTCGTGGCCCACATCGTGACCTCGCCGCACCGCGACAAAGTGATCGAGGCCTTCCAGCGGCATAAGACGCCCCTTCACATGGACGTCGAACTCCCCACACTACAAGCCATCAGCCGCTTCGTCCGGATGGGAAATGGCGTAGCTCTGGTCCCAGAGATCAGCGTCGAAAACGAAATTGCGCGCGGAGAACTGATCCGAGTCCCCGTCCGCGACCTGCATTACCAACGCAAGCTTCGTCTGGTGTACCGCCAGGAATCATCCCTGACCCACGCCGGCCGTGCCTTCCTGAAAGTTGCCGAGCAGGTGGCGAGAGAGAAAGGCGGCCGCTATCGTTTCCACCGCGAGAAGTAAAGCGTGGCTTGACTTGCTGTGGCCTGGATCGGCAACCGCGAGTCGATTTTTGAGCAAGCTCTGATTTCTAGCTGTGCGGCTCTTTGCGCTTTTCGTCCGAATCCACCGAGAACAACATGTAGTGATCAAAACTGTGCCGCCGGTAATAGCGGCGTTGCCGGAAATCGAAATAGATCTCCGCGCTGCGCGGCAGCCACAGCGACATGTTTTTCTTATCGAACCGCACCGGCCCGTATTCCACCACCTGGTGCTCACTAAGCAATTTGATTTCGGGCATCGGTCGCACCATCTCTGACTCGACCCGCACGATCTGAAACTTGTCCGCTGTAATCCAGGCGCGTCCTCGCAACTTTACGGAATAGGACATGCCACCCATCTTGTAACTGTGCATGCGATTGGGTTTGTCATCCCGCTGCACGAAGTTCACAATCCAGCTCGCCCTTCCTCGCCAATCGCCCAGCCCGGCGCATCTTATCTCAAAATTGCTGCGCATGTGCGGATGAAACACCAACGCTAGGGACGCGAATCCAGTGCTGGCAATCTTGTCGGGATAATCACTCAGCTCTAACTTGTCCGCCCGGTACTCATCCACTGCCAGATAACCCGGCTCGGGTTCCGTGATCGCCGCCACGTAGTTGTATTTCCGCGTTTCGGTGCGAATCGGATTTCCCATCGTGTCCAGATTCTGATGAATCAAGTCCTCGACCGCCGCGAACTTTGTTACATCCTGAACCAGTTCCTCCACATGTTTCCCTGCCTCGTCCAGCACCTTCTCTACCGGGCAAGTGACGCCCTTAGCGAGTGCAACCTCCGTTTCGTCGATTCCGGGCGGTTGCCATGCTTTCATCTCGAGCCCCGGAGCCGATAACGCCTGTAAAGGATCAACCCCCGCAAGTCGGGACTTTGTATCCTCTGAATCTGCGGCCGATCGGTCGCTCGAATAACTTTGCTGCAGTTCTGCGATTAACCTCTGTACGCTGCCAGCCATTGGGTGCCGTGGCGAGTCAGCCAGGAACGCCTGCAGAGCCGCGATACCCGGCGCATTCTGTCCCAGGTTGATAAGAGCCTGACCCAGCACGAGGCGCGCCGCACCCGCTTGACTCTTACCCTCGGCAATCGCCGTCTCCGCTTCGTCGCGTGCTTTCGCATAGTCCTTTTGATGAAAGTACGCGTCCGCGAGTAGATCGTGAGGTAACCAGTTTTCCGCACTTTCCACGACAGCGTGCTCCAGCACCGGCCTTGCTGACTCGTAGTCCCGCTGCTCAAGAAACGCCCTTCCCAGCAACGTTAGCGCCGCGCCGTTGTGCGGATTCGCAGTCGTCGCCGTTGCCAAAAAGCCGGTGGCCTCCTTGAACTTGTTTTGCTGGAAATTCAGATATCCGAAAAGAAAATTGATCTCCGAACTCGAAGGGTCGACCTTGAATGCCGAATCCAGGTGCTTTTGGGCTTTCGGGTAATTGCCGGATTTCAATGCCGCAACTGCTGCTTTGGTTTCTTTTCGCGCCTTGGCCGACATCATGTGCTCGGCTACGTCCAAATTAATCCCCGATGGGTCGCGGTGAAGCACGATATCGAAAAGGATCGGGTCTGATTTCGTGACGTGCACCTCTCTATGCTCGCTCGAATACCCGACTGCGCTGATTTCAACGTCGTATTCACCGAAAGTGATTTCGGTGAACGCTCCACGCGATGCATCCTCCGTTGCCTGCCACGTGACTTTCTGATCTGCGCGATTGACTAGTTTCAGGAGAGCCTGTCGATCCAAAGGAACCGAAGACTTCTCGGCGAAGACGCTAAGCACCAGGATTCCAGTTCCCGGGGACGTCTGGTAAACCGGGACAAATTGACGATTCAGGTTATCGGGGGTTCTGTGGAGATCCTGTTGGCCAACTATATTTGTTCCCACGGTTGCGAGGGCGCAGAGCAAGGCAATCGCCAGCCACCGCGCGACGCTAGGCTGATTCTTTAACCTGCACTTCATGGTTGGCTTTCCAGTGTCCTCCCAATACCGTCCTTGGGTCAAACGGTGGCCCGCAAATTGACGCCGCTTGCCTTCGAACTCTAGAATCTCCTCACCCATGCCTCTTTACGAATACCTATGCAAGAAGTGCAAACACCGTTTTGAGAAGATCCAGAAGTTCTCCGACAAGATGCTCACCAAGTGTCCCGAGTGCGGAGGGCGGATTGACCAAACCGTGTCAGCTCCCGCCGTACAGTTCAAAGGGTCCGGTTGGTACGTGACCGACTACGCCAAGAAGAGTTCCGCGCCCGCTGCCTCATCTTCGGACTCTGACAGCAACTCAAAAGACTCCAAGGATTCCAAAGACAAGAAAGAAGCCAAGGAATCCAAGAAGGACGAGAAGCCCAAGTCGGATTCGTCTTCGAAAAAGCCCAAGAAGGACTGACCCTGTCGGGTGGGCATTCAGCCTAACGCCGCCGCCTGAGCCGCCCGAATCCTTTCGCTGAGTAATACATCCAATCATTAGTCGTTATAACGACTATATCGGAGGATGACATGATCACCATTCGGCGCAGCAAGGAGCGGGGAGGCGGCGACCATGGCTGGCTCAAGACTCGCCACACTTTCAGCTTCAGCGACTACTGGGATGAGAAGTGGATGGGATTCCGGTCCCTGCGTGTCATCAATGAAGACTGGATCGCACCCGATCGCGGTTTTCCAACCCACCAGCATCGGGACATGGAAATCATCACTTATGTTCTCTCCGGCAAACTGGAGCACAAAGACAGTCTTGGCACCGGAGAGGTGATACTCCCCGGCGACGGCCAGCGTATGACCGCAGGCAGCAGCATCCGGCACAGTGAATTCAATCCATCCAAGGATGAGACGACGCACATGCTGCAGATCTGGATTTTGCCCGACAAGCAGGGTCACGAGCCCAGCTATGAGCAGAAAAGTTTCCCCGAGGCTGAGAAGCGGGGCAAACTCCGTCTGATCGCCTCCAATAATGGCGCTGACGGCTCCGTCAAGATTCATCAGGATGCCAAACTCTTCGCCACGCTGCTCGCGCCCGACCAGGAAGTCCGCCATGAACTCGGTCCAAAGCGGCATGCTTGGCTGCAGGTTGCGAAAGGCGAAGTGGAACTGAACGGCCAGAAGTTGCAGCAAGGAGACGGCGCTGCGATCAGTGAAGAAAAAGAGCTGGCAGTAAAAGGAACGAAAGACGCTGAGGTCTTGCTGTTCGACCTCGCGTAAGAGTTGGCTCGTGGAGCGACGGGCGTCCTCGCCCGTCCTCCTCTTACTCCGGACGAATCCCTGCCACGCCCATCAACCGTCCCGTTACTCCCCGATCACCACGGAAGCTAAACAGCGTTTCCTTGTGGCAGGCCGTGCACGGAGCCGAAGTATCAATATTCTTAGCGGGCACTCCCGCATCGATCAGTTGCAGCCGGTTTGCCTCCACAAGATTGAGGAACAACTTGACTGGCAACTCGCTATGTCCGGGCGCGCGGGCCGTCAGGAATAGCAGCGGATACTTTTCCCGCACAGGATCCGAGTCCTTAACCTCATGAAACAATTTTGCCCCGTAGGCAAATTGGGATTCAAACGTGGTGCGCACTTCCTCTCCCACGTCGTAGCAGCAGGAGTGAATGCCCGGTCCGATTGCCGCCATCATGTTCCGAGGATCGCATCCAAAATGCTTACGCATTTCGCCGACGCCTTTTTCAACAATCCGTTTCACTGTCCCCCGCCAGCCCGCATGAAAAACGCCAACGGCGCGCCGTTTCCGGTCCACGACAATCACAGGAATACAATCGGCAGCCTGCACGGCCACGAGCAGCCCGGGAGTATCCGTAATCAGCCCATCACCCGCCAGAGGCTCATCCGGAAGTGCATCAATGCGGTGAACCAAGTCCGAGTGAATCTGACGCAGCGTTGCCAGGGGCCAACTCTTGCCCCGCTTGGTGGCGCCCAGTTGCTGAAGGAAGAGCTCCCGATTTTTCTCAACGGCCTTCCGTGAATCGTGCTCAGTGAATCCCAGATTCAGCGCGTTTCCGCCGTAAACGCGAGACACCCCGCCATTGCGAGTTGAAAACGCATGCAGGAACCAAGGCACTCCAGCCAGTTTGCCGGATTGCAACAGCTCAATTTTTGTTTTTGGAACTGTCTTATTCCCCACGTTGCCATAATACCGGAGTGCCGCGCTTGACCCTGAAGGCAAAACAAAACGCGCGGAAGCCAACGGGCCACCGCGCGTTACAATTCTGCCGAATTCCGAGGTTACTTCTTCTTCACCAACTCCGCGTCGATCTGAATCTTCACCGTATCCCCAATCACCGCCTCGCCGGTCTTGAGCGCATTGTTATAGGTCAGGCTGAAATCCTTCCGGTTGATACTGGTGGTCGCCGAAAACCCGCGGCGCGTATTGCCCCATGGATCGCCAACTTCCGGGCTCGGGCCATCGGAATCCAATGTCACCTCGTGCGTCGTTCCGTGAATCGTCAGGTCGCCTACCACCTGCAGCTTATCGCCATTCTTGCGGATGCTCTTGGACTTGAATTCCATCGTCGGGTACTTCTCGACCTCAAAAAAGTTAGCGCTCTTCAGGTCCTTGTCGCGCATTTCGACACGCGTATCCACCGAACTCACATCGATCGAGGCGCTGACCTGCGACTTGGTGATGTCCTTTTCATCGAGAACCACGGACCCGCTCACTTTCGTGAAGTTTCCGGTCACATTCGAGATTCCCATGTGCCGCACCGTGAATTGAGCCGTGGAGTGGGCCGGATCGATGTTCCAGTTTGACGTTTGGGCGAACGCGGAAAGTGTCGCCAGGAGGGCTACAGCGGAAAGAACAGCAACTCTTTGAACGGTTTTCACTATGGATTTCCTCGGAAATGTATTTTGCAGCAAGGCGCAAAGGGCGCGCTCGGGGTCCCACCAATGTGCTTTGACCTAACAATCATATGATGTCAGGAGTTCTTTGGGGATGCAAAAGGTGTCGCCACAGCCGCTCATGTCGCCTGCACCGTCGAAGAGCGATTTCGAGGTTTGCTAGTGACCATTGGCGGGCGATATAGTAATGAGTCGCAGATAGTTAAGACCAAATTTCCTATGTACACCGACTTCACCGCCTCCGACCGCTGGACCAAGAAGCAAGTACACGTCCTTTACCAGGCTCTGATCGTGGCCATCGCCACGCGCCACGCCGATGCTGTGGACATCAAATTCCTGGTGGATGGGCGTCCCGTCTGGGTAGCCTTGCCGCACCCTGCTTGGGTCGAATACAAGAACCGTTCCGGCAAGATGATCACGGACAGCCTCGCCAAGGAAATCGCTGGCCACTACCTGAAGACCGCGCTCGAATCCGGCGAAGGCCTCGGACGCGAAATGTACTCCCTTACAGTGGAGGAAACTCTCCGCCACCTCGATGCCATCGCTGCGGATCTGCAATCACCGGCCGTGGTCGCCCGTTAGCCTGCAAGTTCCACGATCTCGCACAAACCAAGCGTCTTAAGTCATCACAAACACATGTGATCCTTGACACATGCCTGTGGAACGGACGCAATCATAATCGAGCGACCCTCGAATGACGATAGTCGTGGAACCGGGGTGGAACCACGGTCGGCAGGTGCGCAGTTGGAAAGAGCTTGCGAATGAGGGACAATAGAATTCTTGGCCTGTAGATGCTGGCATAGCCCTTGGGCGCAGCCAGGCCTTCTGCCCCACGAGCGCCTCGTCCGCACTCGTTGAACCGAGGCTCTGCTGTTCTTCGTTTTTTGGAGAAAGGATGCTTATGGCCAGCCACACTCTGGATACCGAAACTGTCGCGGAACAAAATAACGGAGGCAAGCACAAGCGCCTGATCGCGTGGGTGGAAGAAGTAGCCCAGCTTACCAAGCCCGACCGCGTTCACTGGTGCGATGGCTCCGAAGACGAATATCAGGCCATGATCCGCCTGATGGTTTTGGCCGGAACTGCCATCCCTCTCAACGAAGAAAAGCGCCCCAACAGCATCCTTGTCCGCTCCAGCCCCGCCGACGTGGCCCGCGTGGAAGAACGCACTTTTATTTGCGCACGTACCCGGGACGAAGCCGGTCCCACCAACAACTGGGAAGACCCGGCCAAGATGAAGGCTAGGCTCACCCAACTGTATGCCGGTGCCATGGCTGGTCGAACCATGTACGTAATCCCCTACAGCATGGGTCCGATTGGCTCGCCCATCGCCAACATCGGTGTTGAAGTTACCGACTCACCCTACGTAGTCGCCAACATGCACATCATGGCGCGCATCGGTACCCGCGTCCTCGAAGTCCTCGGCGCGGAGGGCGAATTCGTTCGAGGCCTGCACTCGGTTGGCGCCCCTCTTGGCCCGAACGATCAGGATGCAGCTTGGCCGAATAACGCGCAGGAAAAGTACATTTGCCACTTTCCCGAGACACGGGAAATCTGGTCGTACGGTTCCGGTTACGGCGGCAACGCTCTGCTCGGCAAGAAGTGTCACGCCCTTCGCATCGCATCCGTGCAAGCGCGCGATGAAGGCTGGCTCGCTGAGCACATGCTGATCCTCAAGATGACCAGCCCTGCCGGCCAGGTCAAGTTCATCACCGGTGCCTTTCCCTCAGCCTGCGGCAAGACGAATCTCGCCATGCTGATCCCGACCGTTCCCGGCTGGAAAGTCGAAACCGTCGGCGATGACATCGCCTGGATGAAGTTCGGCGCCGATGGCCGCCTCTACGCCATCAACCCGGAATACGGATTCTTCGGAGTTGCTCCCGGCACCAGCATGAAGTCGAACAAGAACGCCATGCTCACCGTGACCAGCAATTCCATCTTCACCAATTGCGCGATCACGCCCGACCGCGATGTCTGGTGGGAAGGCATGACGGATGAAAAGCCGCAGGAGTTGCTGGACTGGCTCCGCCGTCCCTGGACCCCGCGTTCTCGCCGGAAGGCCGCGCACCCGAATGCCCGCTTCACCACTCCCGCGCATCAATGTCCGTCCATCGCTCCCGAGTGGGAGGACCCGAAAGGTGTGCCCATTGACGCGATCCTCTTCGGAGGCCGTCGCGCTGGCGTGGTACCCCTCGTCACCGAAGCTTTCAGTTGGCAGCACGGCACGTTCCTTGGAGCCACCGCGAGCAGCGAAACCACGGCGGCTGCATCGGGCCAGGTCGGCCAACTCCGCCGCGACCCCATGGCCATGCTTCCTTTCTGTGGCTACAACATGGGCGACTACTTTGCCCACTACCTCAAAATCGGGGAACACGAAGGCGCCAAACTGCCCAAGATTTATTACGTCAATTGGTTTCGCAGCGGGGAAGACGGCAAGTTCCTCTGGCCAGGCTACGGCGAAAACAGCCGCGTCTTGAAATGGGTCTTCGAACGCTGTAATGGAACCGCCCACGCCGTGGACACTCCCATCGGACGCCTTCCTCGCCCAGCCGACCTGGATATGACCGGCCTCGATATTTCGGAAGCGAGTCTTCATCAACTGCTAAGTGTTGACGTGGAAGGTTGGCTCTCCGAAATCCCTCTCATCCGCGAGCATTTCGACAAGTTCGGCGAGCATATGCCGGAGGGCCTCAATCACGAACTTGACGATCTGGATCGCCGTCTTCGTATGAGCATTACCCGGACCGGCAAGATCAGCCGATTCGGCAAGGTGAGCCAACTCGGCAAAAAGGATGACCTGCCCGAGGAAGACTGACTTCGTGCTTAAATCGAAGTATGTTTGCCCGCAAAGTCCGTGTGGAATATGAGCTGAACGGCCAACTTCATCCGTGCCCTCTGAAGTGGCTGGACAATTTCAGCATGCGCAATTTCACCAATGCCACCGTGTTTGACGATACGTTGCCCGCCGCAGACGGACTTCTGGAAATTGGTTCACACGTCCCGCTCGACCAGCTTCGGGACGCGATGGAAGACTGGTTTCGCAGGAAGGTCTATCTGGAGAAAGATGCGAAGCTGGTGCTCACCCTGATTTAGTTACAGGCCGCGTCCGAAACTCGATGTTTGTTCCATCTTGAGCAGGCGCGCAAACAGCCGCACGATCATTCCATCAAACCGGGTACCGGTCTGTTTTTCGAGTTCTATGATCGCTTGCTCGTGCGTTTTCGCTGGTGCAAACGAACGGTCGCTCATCATATTTGCGTAAGCGTCAGCCACTGCCAGGATCCGGCCTAAGAGAGGAATCGCTTCACCGCGCAGCCCGTGGGGATAACCGCTACCGTCGAATGCCTCATGATGTGCGCCCACGGCCTCAGCCACCGATGCGATCTGCGGAATCGCGCGCAGGATTTCGACAGCCACCATCGGGTGAGTTCTGAGGACTGCCAACTCCTCCTCGCTTAACGGTGCCGTCTTGTTCAGAATTCGTTCGTCAATAAACAATTTCCCGACGTCATGCACCCGCGCGGCAAACGCGGCGTCCGACACCTCTACGTCAGATAGGTTTAGTCCCCGCGCGATGATTCCCGCATAATGACCACATTGTTCGCCATGTCCGCCCGCATTCGGTTCCCGCATCTCCGCTGCCTGTGCCAGGGCCTCGATAGCTTCTCGCAAAGTCCGCGTATCTTCTTCCGTAGCCGATCCACACAGCTTGCGCAACGTCGCCACCAGTTCTTCCAGTCGCTCCGGGCCGTTGTACTCTCTTTGCAGGAAGCCCTCGATATACGACGAGATCATCTGCCGCTGGATTTCTGATCCTTCGCGGAACGGCTCTGACGTCGAGACCTTGTTGCCCCCATCTCGCTTCGAAATGTACATGCCCGCATCCGCTACGCGAATCAGGTCTTCCATCGCGAATCCGTGTACCGGGAAACTGGCAACGCCGAAGCTGCCCGTAATCTGGTGTTCTTCCAACATGGCATCGGTTGCGAGCCAGAGTCGCAAGCGCTCCGCGGATACCTGCGCCTGCTCAATCCCTGTCTCGGGCATCAAAATAATGAACTCGTCGCCGCCATACCGAGCCACGACGTTTGACTGCCGGCATTTCTGCTCTAGCAATCGGCCCACGCGCGCCAGAACCAGATCGCCTTCCAGATGCCCGAGCGAATCGTTGACCTCTTTGAATTTGTCCAGGTCAATTAACACTACTGAGAACGGCCGTCCCGAGCGCGATGCGCGTTTCCATTCTGAACTCAACGCTTCCCAGAAGAAACGCCGCGTCTTGATCCCGGTGAGTCCGTCTGTAATGGACTGCTGTTGCAGTTTCTGGAACACGAACGAATTGTGCAGTGCTGTCGCCAACAGATCAGCCAGCGTGTTCAGAATCAGCACGTCTTGCGGTGCGAAAGCATTCTCGTCCCGGCTTTCCACGTTCAGCACCCCGAGCAGGCTTTCGCCGTAGCTGATGGGCAAACAGAGCACGGCGCGCGATTCCGGCAAAACTCCTGCCAGTTGCCCGGAACCGGCATTCTGCACGAGCGCGCTGACTCCAGTGCGCGCTACCTTTCCCAATACTCCCATTCCCACCGCGATCCGCCGGCCCAATGTTTGCGAAGTTGTCCCCGCTTCAGCCTTGATCTCGATATCTTTCGTCGCGTAATCCATGATCCCGATGCCGATGTGGTCATAGTGAAAGTTGTTCTGGATTTCGCGTACGATGTCGGCCATCATTTGCTCCGCATCTTCGCTCGAAATCGCCATCTTCGAGATCGTGTTCAGGAATGACAGATGCCGCGAGCGTCTTTGCTCTTCCGTAAACAGGCGAGCGTTTTCAATCGCCACGCCGAGTTGACCTGCCGCCGTTTCCATGACCTCAAGGTCGCGCGGCTGAAATTGGAATTCTTTATCTAAGCTGAGCGCTGCCATCACTCCCGCTGGTTTCCCACCCAGCAAGATCGGTACCGCGCAGAAGGACCGCGCCGGCCGCGGCGGTACAAAGTCCAGCCCCAGTTTCGCTCGCATCTGCTCCAGTCCCGACTGGATCAGCAACGGCTGGCCGGTTCGCAAAACGTACTCGGTCAGCCCATTGGTCAGTTTGCGCGTACGTTTCGGCAGGATGTCCCCGCCCTCTACTTCCAACTCAAATCGGATCTCGTCCTCTACCTGAAACGCGACATAGAACGCGCTCGTGTCAAAAATCTGGCCCAACTCCGTCTGGACCGTCCGTAGGACTTCATCCTGGTCCAGATGCGAACTGATGGCCTGTCCGATTTCAGTGAGCAACTCGTATTCTTTCGTGCGCCTCTGCGCCTCGTGCATCACGATGTAATTTTCCAGCGTCAGCGCGATCTGGAGCGCAAGGCCGATCAACAGCCGCAGGTTCGAGGAGCCAAACATCCGCCGTTCCGCGTGCGGAAATAGAATGACTCCGAAATTGTGCTCGCGCGTCTGCAGGCTCACAGCCATTACGTCGCGAATGCCTTCCGCGAGCAGCGCCTGCCGGAACGCTTCGAATCTTCCACCGGAAAGTGCCGGCAACGGCTCTTCCAGGTCCTCCAGATTTCGGAACGTGACCACTCCGCCCCGCCGATACGAAAGCTCCGCGATGTATTCGCCCGCCTGCGTCTTCTGCAATGTCTCAATAAATTCGGAGGAAAAGCCCTTTTGTACCGACGGCACGGTGGCTCGCCATTTTTCCGAGACATAGACCACCGCTCTTCGTGAAGGCAGGGGCGCTACCAACCGGTCCACAAACGCGTTGAGACTCGGTGCCAGATCGCTGACCGAGAGCAGTCGGCGCGGGTCAACGCCAAGCGTCGAAAATGCCAGCGCATTTTCCTGCACCGCGTTGCGCTCGTTTTCAAACAGCACCATCACCATCGCGATGGCCAGCAACATCTGCGGCAGCGGTCCTAGAAATCCTCCCAGCTTGCCTACCGAATCCAGGAAAGATTGTTGAAATTGCCCCGCCCCCATCAGCGCTCCCCACAATGCCAGGGAGAACGCGAGAGTGCGGAATGCCATCGAGTCCCGCCGGAACGCGTAGCGGTAGAAATGGAAGGAGGCATACAACAGAACTGCCGCCAGCCCTACTTCCAGTCGCAGATAAACGGGCACCGGTTGTGCATTTTCAACGAAGCCACCACCGGACATATACGAGCGCAGTCCCACATACGCCAGGAAGATGCCAGCCAAAATGATCGCAACGTCGTACCACTTGGTCTGGAAACGCTCCTTCATCAGTCGCGTCGAGACGCAGATGCACGTCGCCATGCCGACGAGCAACAAAGAACTCGCGAAGTAGGACAGCGCTGACCGACCGAGAAAATAATTCACGGCCTCGGCGGCGTAGTGCAACACATAGGCCGCCCATGCCAGTTGCCAGGCGCGAAAATAACTATGGCGATTCTGTTCGTAGAGGTAGGTGAAAACCAGCAGAACGAGCAGGGCCACAGCCCCCGGGATCAGCACCAGAACTGTGGCAGCGCTATTCATGGGTCCCTCAATTAAAATGGGTAGCCCGGACGGAGCTTGTCAGGCTAATGGTTTCATAACAAACAGCCTCAAAACAACAGGTGTTTGGATGTCAGTTCCGCCCTGGGTAACGGCCTGCCCACGAGTATCTTCTGTTATGATGCCTCGCCGCCAGCCCATTCCTTTCCCCGTGAATTACCTTAGTAACCAACGGTAACCAAGCTGAGTCTCGGCTCAGGGCCTGGGGTTTCGGCTGTGTTCTGAATTTCGCTCAGCGGAAATGGCGGTCGGAAGCGAATCTAAACCAACGAGGTTCGGGGAGCTTTTTGAAGGTAGCAAGGAGCAGAATCCGAAAGCCGAGAGCCGAACGCCCAGAGCCGCGACCCGAAAGCCGATATACTCAAACGTTATGCTTCGAGTCCGCTTCGCGCCGTCTCCCACCGGCTTCCTCCACGTAGGCAGCGCCCGCACCTTCATTTTCAACTGGCTCTATGCCCGCCGAAATGGCGGGACCATGGTTCTCCGCCTCGACGATACCGACGTCGAGCGCAACACCGACGCCAGCGTCAACTCCATCTTCGACGGCCTCCGCTGGCTCGACCTTGGCTGGGACGAAGAATACAAGCAGTCCGAACGGCTCGCCCTCCACCGCCAGATCGCCGACGCTATCTTCCAGAAAGGACTGGCTTACCGTGACTTCACGCCTGCCCATACCGGCGACAGCGAAAAATCCGGAGCCAATCAAACCTGGCTGTTCAATCCTGGCATGCGCGAACTCGACCGAGCCGAAAGCGACCGCCGCGCAGCCGCCGGAGAAACCTTCGCACTCCGTTTCCGAGTCCCGCGCGGGTCAGGCGAACAGGTCCGCTTCGATGACGCCGTTTACGGCGAGCAGATCAAGTCCGCCGACGACATCGAAGATTTTGCCTTAATGCGCAGCGATGGCATGCCCACCTACCACCTCGCTTCCTGCGCCGACGACATCGATCTGAAAATCAGCCACATCATTCGCGGTCAGGACCACCTCTCGAATACCTACAAGCACGTCTTGATCTTTGAAGCCGCCGGTGGCAAAGCGCCCCAGTTCGCGCACCTGCCTCTGCTCGTTGCCCCGGATGGTTCGAAGCTCTCCAAACGTCGCCACGGTCCCGTCGTCAGCGTCACTACCTATCGCGACGCCGGTTTCCTCCCCGAAGCGTTTATCAATTTCCTCTGCCTGCTGGGCTGGTCTCCGAAAGACGATCGCACCGTGATGTCCCGCAAGGATCTGACGGATATTTTTTCTCTGGAGGGAATTAACCGCGCAAACGCTGTCGTCAACTTCAAGGAGCCCGCAGCCACTCCCGAGGATACCTTCGACCCCAAGGCCCTCTGGCTCAACGCGGAGCACCTCCGTGCCCTTCCGGTAGATGACCTCAGCGCGAAACTCTTGCCCATCGTTCAAGCATCCGGTTTCCAGGTCGCCCCCGACAAGATGCTGGCCATCACGCCGCTGATCCGCGAGCGCATCAAGCTCTTGCGTGACGTCCTAACCGCGGCCGATTTCTTCTTCGTCGAGGACCTCCCTCCCTACGACCCGGCCGAATTGATCCCCCAAAAGGGCGACGCGGCCATGGCAGCGAAAGTCCTGAACAAAGCCCGGGAAGTCCTTGCCCAAACCGAATTCACGCACGACACCCTCGACCAGGCTCTTCGTGGCGCCGCCCAGGAGCTCGGTCTGAAGGCCGGACAGATGTTTCAGCCCATTCGTGTGGCAGCTTGTGGCCGGAAGAATGCGCCCCCTTTGTTTGAGACGCTGGTCGTTCTCGGCAAACAGGTGTGTCTGCGCCGGATCGACGAGGCGGCGAAGAAGATTTCCTGAATTAACGAAAGACGGAACCAGTTTGTCGAGTCTCTCGTATCATTGACTGCCCGGTATCTCCTTGTCCCTGACAGGCGAGGACCGGCCCCACGCGGAGGAACTATGCGCCTCACCATCCACCTTGTATGCTTCACGACCCTCTTGACCCTGCTAACCCTCTCTCTTCCCGCTTTCGCCGAAGAGCACAATGCCCTCGTAATTACTTTCAAGGACGGGCGCCAGCAGACGATCCCGCTCTCCGACGTCGCTCACATCGACTTCAAGACCGTTGCCCCGTCAGTCAAGCCTGTGGCAGGGCCTGCGGTTCCAAACATCGCGCCGCCAAAGGGTGGCGGCAGTTTTCTCGGCAAATGGAAGGTGGGAACGACGGGCGGCATGGTGGACAGTTCTTTCTACATCACCTTGCATCGCGACGGCACAGCGGAGAAGTCGTTAGGAAGTTCCCACGGTACGTGGTCAGTCGTAGACGGCGAAGCGCGAATTTCATGGGACGACGGCTGGCACGACGCCATCCGCAAAGCAGGGAAGAAGTTTGAAAAGGCGGCGTTCGAGCCCGGCCATACTTTCACCGACTCGCCATCCAACGTCGCGCACGCGGAAAAGACCGAGTCCGAGCCAATTTAGTGTAGTAGCTCAATACAGACCGATATTGACGAATCGCGGGTTTCCCTCGGGCGATCCTGCGTGTCTTCTACGGTTGAGCCGTTGACCTTCTTTTCCCGCCATGCTCATCAAGGGAGCCGGAGTCTTTTCCTGGCGACTACTTCTGATCCTGCATCTGCGCCGCTCGAGCCTTAGCGTCTGCCGCTTCCTTCTGCATCCCCTTGTTCTCATAGACCGCAGCCAGCAAGTTCTCATTATCCGGATCGTCTCCGGCCTCCCGCTGCTTCAGCAGGGAAGCGATTGCGTCGTCATACTGCTTCAGTCGAGCTTGCTGCACTCCGAGGTTGTAATTGATCCCGTCATAGCCGGCGTCAATAGCCGCGACCCGCTTGTATTCCTCGAGCGCTTCCGCATTCCGATGCTGATCCGATAAAGCCGCAGCCATACCCGCATGGCCATCGGCATTCCCGGCATTCATTTTCAGCAATTGGCCGAAGACATCCTCAGCCTTCGCCGGATCCTTGAGTTCCAGATAAATCAGCCCCAACCGGTACCGCGCATCTTCACTCTGAGGACTTAACTCAATAACCCGTTGCATTTCGATCGCGGCATGTTCGTAATCATGTGCCCGCACATAGGCGCGAGAAAGCGTCGCATGGCCGGCCGCAAAGTTTGGTCTCAACGTCACCGTCTTCTGCAACTCAGCGATGGCCTCATTAACCTTGCCCTGGTCGAGAAGGTCAGCCCCTTTGCGTCCATGTGCCAGATAAGCATGCGAACGGTACAGCCAGAACACTCCGCCTGTTACCAGGAGCGCCCCAATCAACAGCACTGCAACCCGCCGCCCGATGTCGTCCTGCGCCGGAGCCACTTTAGCGATCAGCGCCCCCAGAATCAATCCCATCACCAGACCGCCAACGTGCGCGCCATTATCGGTGCGAGCCATCACACCGCCAAGAAACAGATTGAACCCGACAAATATGACGACACTGCGCAACGTTCCTGCGATAACTGCTCGCGGCATCGAGAATTCGCCCAGGTAATAGGAAGAAATCAGGGCCCCTGCTAGCCCAAATATGGCGCCCGAGGCTCCCACGCTTAACACGCCGGGATTCCACACGATGCTCGCCACGCTTGCTGAAATTCCGCTGATCAGGTACACGCAGGCGAACGTCCAATGCCCATACAGCGATTCCGTAAGTCGGCCAAGATCCCACAAGCACCACATGTTGAATGCAATGTGCAGGAGGCTGCCATGAAGAAAAACGCAAGTGAGCAACCGCCACCACTGTCCGCTCACGGTATATGGTCCGTAGTTTGCGCCCCAATTTGCGAGGTCCTGCCCGCCAGGGTTCTCCAGCATGGCTGCGCCCAGTGCCAGCACCATCGCGATGAACACTGCCACGTTGATGCCGAAAATCCCCTGCGTCACCACCATCGACGTCGACTGCGTCCGCAGCCACGGCGCCACCTCTACCCGCTGTACTCCAGCGTCTTCGCCCCGCTGCGCCGCCTCATGCTGCACACACCACTGACACTTCTTGCTCAGCGTGAATGCCGGCAGCTTGCGGCCACAAAAAGCACAATTTGCCATGTTCTAAACTGATCCGTTTCCTTCAACGTCGTGCGACCGCGTGAACATCTAGAATACAATCGCCGGGCCAGTGGATGCAGAATCCCATCCCGCTCGCCGCAAAAATAGGAGTAAGCAGCCATGCTGAAGAACGCGCTTCCCGCCCTTGCCTTCGTTGCTTTGTCGCTTCTTCTCTCCGCACCTTGCCAGGCGAGCTCCGAAAATCCAGCCCTTGCCCCCACTCCTCCCATGGGCTGGAACAGCTGGGACTCCTATGGCCAGACCATCAACGAAGCGCAAATCCGCGCCAATGCTGACGCCATGGCCAAGCACCTCAAGCGCTTCGGTTGGACCTACGTCGTTGTGGATGAAGGCTGGTACGTGCTCAACCCGGGCACTGATCCCAAGGGCTTCAAATTTCAGCTCACGAAGGAAGGCCGCTTCGCGCCCGACCCCGTCCGCTTTCCTTCCTCCGCTGGAGACGCCGGTTTCAAGCCCCTCGCCGATTACGTCCACTCGCTAGGCCTCAAGTTTGGTCTTCACATTATTCGCGGCATCCCGCGCGAGGCTGTTACCAACAACCTCCCGATAGCCAATTCGACGTTTCACGCCGCCGAAGCCGCCGACACCACGGACACCTGTCCCTGGAACGCCTACAACTACGGCCTCAAGAACTCCGAGGCTGGTCAGGCCTACTACGATTCCATCGTCCAGCTCTATGCCACTTGGGGCGTGGATTTCATCAAAGCCGATTGCATCTCCGACCACCCCTACAAGCCCGACGAGATTCGCATGCTCTCGACAGCCATCAAGAAGTCAGGTCGTCCGATTGTCCTCAGTCTGTCTCCCGGCCCCACCGCCCTTGAGAATGCGGACCACGTCGCCAAATATTCCGAGATGTGGCGTATCTCCGACGACTTCTGGGACCACTGGGGTCCGTGGGAGAAGCACGAGTGGTCGCAAGGCCTCTATCAACAGTTTGCCAACGCCTCAAAATGGGCGCCGCACGTGGCTCCTGACGGCTGGCCCGACGCCGACATGCTCCCCATCGGCCATCTCGGCCCGCATCCCGGAGAAGGCGAAGTTCGCGACACAATGTTCACCAAAGACGAGCAGCGCACCTTGATGACGCTCTGGTCCATCTTTCGCTCGCCACTGATGATGGGAGGAGATCTGACCTCGCTCGACGACTGGACCACCTCCCTGCTCACCAATCCCGAAGTAATTGCGGTAAATCAGCACTCCCGCGAGAATCGTGCCGTCTTGAACACGGACAAAGCCGCCGTCTGGCTATCCCGTCTCGGAGACCCTCAGATTGCGCCAGAGCGGAGCCGCAACCAGAAATACTATCTCGCAGTCTTCAACCTCGGAGACACCGAGCAGACCTTGCACTATGAATGGAAAGATTTGAGCTTGTCGGGGAAGTCCTATCAATTGCGCGATCTGTGGGAGCACAAAAAACTCGGCAAGTCCGCCTCACTGACGATAAAACTTCAGCCCCACGCCTCCGCACTGTACCTGCTCGAAGGGCGTCACTAGGCTCTTTTGCGGCTCATCTCCCGTTCGTCGCGAGTCTCGACGCTGCGGCCAACGTGCTAGCATGAAGTGTTCGAAAAACTCTGACGCAGTGCCATTGGTCCTCTGTGACCTCTGTGTCCTCTGTGGTGAAAGCTTTTACTTCGGCCCTTGATCAGAAGTTTTCGAGTGGATACGTAGCATCCTATGACACCAGTGAATCCAGAGAATGAAGGCGCTCCTGAAGCGCCGCGCCCCTCCAGCTTTATCCGCGACATCTTCGTCGAAGACCAGAAAGCCAAAAAATTCGGTGATGCCGTCATCCAGACCCGTTTTCCTCCCGAGCCCAACGGCTATCTCCACATCGGCCACGCCAAAGCCATTTGCATCGACTTCGGTCTCGCGGACGAATTTGGTGGCAAGACCAATCTCCGCTTCGACGACACCAATCCCGAAAAAGAAGAGCAGGAATACGTAGATGCCATCCAGCGCGACGTCCGCTGGCTAGGTTTTGACTGGGAGCGCCTTTGTTACGCCTCCGACTACTTTGACCAGCTCTACGAATGGGCGGTCAAATTAATCAAAGATGGCAAAGCCTACGTAGACGACCTAACTGCCGACGAGATTCGTCACCATCGCGGCACACTCACCGAGCCCGGCAAGGAAAGTCCCTACCGCAACCGCTCTGCCGAAGAAAATCTCGACCTCTTTGACCGCATGCGCAAAGGAGAATTCCCCGACGGCACCCGCGTCTTGCGCGCCAAAATTGACATGACCTCGCCCAACCTCAACATGCGCGATCCGGTCATGTACCGCATTCTCCACGCCGAGCATCACCGCACCGGCAACAAGTGGTGTATCTATCCGATGTACGACTACGCGCACGGCCAGTCCGACTCCATCGAGCGGGTGACGCACTCCATGTGCTCGCTCGAATTTGCCGATCACCAGCCCATCTACCGCTGGTTCATCGAGCAGTTGGGAATCTTCCCGTCGCAGCAGATCGAATTCGACCGCCTCGCCCTGACCTACACCATGATGAGCAAGCGCAAGCTGCTCAAGTTGGTACAAGACAAACTTGTAACCGGATGGGACGACCCCCGCATGCCCACGCTCTCCGGGATGCGCCGCCTCGGGTTTACTCCCGAAGCGATCCGCAACTTCGTGTCTGCGGCCGGCGTGTCGCGCACCAACGGCATCGTCGAGCTAGCCATGCTTGAACACTTCGTTCGCGAAGACCTCAATAAGCGGGTCCCGCGCGTGATGGCCGTCCTTCGTCCTCTGAAGGTCGTGATCGACAACTACCCCGAAGGCCAAGTCGAAGAAATGGACGCGGTCAACAATCCGGAAGACGAAGCTGCTGGCAAGCGCAAAGTTCCATTCTCGAAAGTGCTCTACATCGAGCAGGACGACTTCCGCGAAGTCCCGCCCAAGAAGTACTACCGCCTCTCGCCCGGCATGGAAGTCCGCCTGCGCTATGGCTATTTCATCACCGCGAAAAGCGTTGTGAAGAACGATCAGGGCGAAGTCGTCGAAGTCCATTGCACTTACGACCCCGCCTCGCAAGGCGGCAACTCCCCGGACGGCCGCAAGGTGAAATCCACCATCCACTGGGTTTCAGCTCAGCACGCTCTTGATGCCGAGGTCCGGCTCTACGACAAGCTCTTCGTCAAAGAGAATCCCGACGACGTCGAGGAAGGGAAGGACTTCACCTCGAACTTGAACCCGCAATCGCTGGAAGTGATTCCGCACGCAAAGCTGGAGCCCTCTCTGGCGAATGCTCCCGCAGAAAGCCGCTACCAGTTCGAACGCCTCGGCTATTTCTGTGTGGACAAGGATTCCAAGCCCGGCCACCCAGTCTTCAATCGCACCGTAGCCCTGAAAGACATGTGGGCAAGAATCGAGAAGAGAGAGAAGTAAGGTTTCAAAGTTTCAGAGGTTTCAAGGTTTCAAAGACCGGATGGCATCAATAAGCGTTCACGTTTCCGCCCCAAAAGAGTTTCAGGGTTTCAAAATGTCAGAGAACTCCGGTCCGGGAGCCTCTGAAACTTTGAAACCCTGAAACTTTGAAACCTGCCTTTTCCTACTTCTTGAGCGTGCGAATAAACTTCACAATATCCGTAATCTGCGCGGCTGTCAGCTTCCCGTCGTACGCCGGCATCTTGTTTTTGCCCTTGGTGATGATGGTTGTGAGATCGGCATCCGACTGGCCCTGCACTTCGGCTGAACTCATGTCACGCAGCTTCATGTTCTTGCCCATTGTGGTGTCGCCCGCTCCGGTCGCGCCGTGGCAAGCCGCGCATTTCGCCTTGAAGTCGGCCCCACCATCGGCAAACGTAAACGGCACGCACACTAGCGCCAGAACTACCACCGCGAAGGACGCTCTAAGAATAGTCTTCATTTCTTTCCATTCTCCTTATGAGGAATTGTTAAGCGCCCATTTTGAGCGCGGCTACCCTTACAAACGTATCACTACTGACTAGGATCGCCTACCCAGCTTAAACCCGATTCCGCTGTAAAGGTTTTTCGCGTGCGAAGATACCACAAAACAATGGAGTTACGGAGTGATTTTGATCACATTCGGCGCCAAGCCCTTCCGCGACCCGACGTACCGAGGGCCAGTTTCCTGTGACCCCAACTTCGCCTTGTCCGTCATTGACGTCGATTCAGCGTGGCCACCTCCACCCGGCTCAACCCCGGGCGAAATCCCCAAGCCCCGGCGTGATATCTCCCACTCTAGGGTGTAATTTTCCTTATTGCGAAACGCAACATCCTATGTAAACGATTCATTATCAGTTGCATAAGACCTACCATCTTTGTCACTAAGTTTGGCCCCTCTGATGCCCTACCCATGGTGAGATTTTCTTAGGAGAAGGTGTCTGTGGAACCGACGCTGGTTGTAGTCGGGCTCAATCATCGCACTGCGGCCGTCGAAGTTCGAGAACGGTTTTGGATGAGCGGCTGTCGTCAAGCCGAAGTCCTCTCCATGCTGTCCGAAGGCGAAGGCATCAACGAAGTCCTGGTTTTCTCCACCTGCAATCGCACCGAATTTGTCGTTTGGGGCGATGCCCCTCTCGCGGTCAACTCCATTCTCCGTCTGATGACCGCGGAATACGATCTCAAGCTCCGCGAATGGAATAGCTTCTACCGCCTGATCGACGAGCACGCACTCGCCCATGCGTTCCGCGTCAGCTGCGGCCTTGATTCCATGTCCATCGGCGAACAGCACATCGCGAGTCAGGTCACGCACGCCTGGCAGCAGGCGCGTAACGCTGGCTGCTCCGGCCCTTGTCTGGATGCGGTTCTTCAGAAATCCCTGGCCGTGCGCCGCCGTGTCCGCAACGAGACTTGCCTGCTGTCCCATTTCGTTTCCGCGCCCAACGCAGCCGTCCAGTTAGCGGACCAGATCTTCGGCTCACTGACAGCGAGAAACGTTGTGGTCCTGGGCGCCGGACACATGGGCGAAGCCGTTGCTCGATCACTGAGCGCGCGCCATCCGAGATCCGTTGCTGTCGTCAATCGTACCCTGACCCGAGCGCAGGAACTGATTCAAAGGCTCGGCATGCCGCAGGCATTCCAGGCGAGCGGCGTTGAAGCGCAATGGCCCCATCTGGCCGAGGCCGACCTGGTGATCGCCGCCACCGCCGCGCCGGAATGTATCTTCACCGCGGATGACATGAAGCGCCTGGCCGTCGAGCGCAAAGGCCGCAAACTGGTTCTGATTGATCTGGCATTGCCAAGAAACATCGATCCAACCGTTCGCGAATTTGAAAACGTCCTGCTCTACGATCTCGAAGATCTCGAACGCGCCGTAGAACCCAGAGCAGGCACCCGCACCGGCGAAGCGGAAGCCGAACGCATCGTGCAAGCCGAAGTGCAAGGTTTCAAGAAACAACTCATGGCCGGAGCCGGCCCTGAACTGACCTCGCTCCGCCTGCGCCTCGACGAAATCTGCCGTCAGGAACTGGAGACCTTCCGCCTGGAACAGGGCCCGTTCCCCAAAGATCAAGACCGCCTCATCGCAGCCTTGGGATCCCGCCTAAGCCACAAGATCGCAGGATCTCTGGCGAGAGAACTCAAAACTCTGCAAGAACCGCGCGGTCCAAGGCGAATGATCGCAGGCGCGTAAGCATCCGGTGTCTATCGCTGCCTCACTTCTCATAGCCTCGTTTTAAGTTTTGTCATTCCGAGCGGAGCGAGGAATCCGTTCCCAGATAAACCGTTAACAAAAGGAACGGCCCCGAACCCAAAAGGATTCGAGGCCGAAAGCCAAGAGTCGAAAGCCGCTTTACCAGTTTAGTTTCAAAGCAAACTGAAACTGCCGCGGATCGTACGCCGCTGTTACCTGGCCGGCCGTTGACTGCGTCGGTGCCGCCGGACTAGGGCTGCAACACAGCGGGTTCACAGCTGCCGCGTTATACCGGTTTGCGATGTTGAACATGTCCGCAATCACGTCCATGCTAACCCGTTCTCCGAAGTTAACCCGCTTCGAAACCCGTATGTCGCCAAAAGCTGTCCATGGAGAAATCCCGGCGTTTCGTCCCAGGTTGCCATCCAACGAAGCCAACGTGCCGTCGAAGTTCGCCAAACAAGGTTCCTGAAACACTCCGGTTGGAGAAAACTTGGATTTCAAACCCGAACCGCAAGCGGGATTGACGAAGGTGTTCGGACGTCCCGTAAGCGACGACAACTGGAGATTGTCACCGTTGCTGGTAATGATGTTGAACGGCCGGCCCGAACTCAATTCAACGAGGGGAGCAAAAGTCCAGTTACTGAAAACCTTGCTGGCGAAACCGGAACCGCTGAGCTTGCCTGTCTGATAAACCCCGCTGAAAACAAAACGATGCCGTTGGTCAAAGAGCGACGTCGATCGGTCTGCGCTCGGGAAGAAGCTGTCTTGTGGCGTAAGGGTGGACTGCAGGTCCGTCGAATCGTCAATAGCATGAGACCACGTATAGGAAGCCAGGAACTCGTAGTGGTTATTGAAGCGCTTGCGAAGGTTGGCGGTCAGCCCGTGATAGACGGATGTGCCATTGGAGTAATTCGCGTCCATGTCGCCGAACGGCACGCAGCCATTGAGCGTCGGGGAAGTTAGATCGCAATTTGTGCTTAAACCATAGAGTTGCTGCACTAGAGGCAACACAGCGGTCACGCACGGGGCTGTGATCGGATTCGAGAGCAAAGCCACTCCGATAGACGGATTCACTCCACCCCGCCTGAAGAAATTCGTCAGCGCTGCCGGAACGTAGGGACCGCCCGGGCCAACGTTGCAGCCCGAGACGGTGAAGGGACTCGCATCGGTCTGGCCGTCCGCCTTCGCGGCGAGGAAGTTCTCTATCATCAAATCCCCGCGTATCGTGTTGGCGTTAATCGGCCGGTTCAAATGCCTTCCTCCGTTGTAGTTATAAGCCAAACTCAACGCGAAACCGCTCCCCAAGTCCCGTTCGATTGTCAGGTTCGCTTGCTGCGAATAGGCATAGACAAAGTTCTTTGACTGCGGATATCCGAACGGCTGGAACCCCAGCGGCATGAACGTCGAGGGGTTCAGATAATTCTGGTTCAGGAAGATAGACTGCGAACTCACACCGCAGCCCGTTCCCGAGTTGTCGCAAGAAAACCGTTGCTGGTTCGGCGAATAGTTCAAAGCCGCCAGGACGGCAGGGTTTGTGGTTGGCGAACACGGCGAAGCAACAGAACCATTCGCTCCCGGCAAAATCCCTTGAAAGATCGGAATCGCATTCAAATTTCCCGGATCTCCTGGACCCGTGCACGGACTGGTCCCCCCGAAAGCTAACTGACCGCTGGAAGACCCATCCGAGGCGTCGCCGAGGAAATACAAACCAAGAAGCGGATGGTCATAAAAGATTCCATAGGAGGCGCGCAACACGGTCTTACCGTCACCCTTCGGATCCCATGCCACGCCGATACGCGGCTGAAAATTGTTCTTGTCTGTCTGGATTCCTTTTTGCAATCCCAGTGCCTCGTAGGCGGGCGAGGCCAATCCTTGCGGTGGCTTAAACTTCGGCGGAATCTCGACGTCATACCGAACGCCGTAGTTAAAGGTCAAATTGTTGCGCACTCTCCAACTGTCTTGCCAATAAACCCCGATCGGCTTGTTCTGAAATGTGTCCGTGGGGCTGCCCAGTCCCTGCACATAGGATCCCGGAATACCTAACCCATAGGCTTGAACTGCAGAGAATTTCGGAATGGTCAGGCCCGGAACTATCAGTCCAAGGTTCTCAGCGCTCACCGAGCCAAAGTCATACACGCCGCCATAGTTCACAGTAAACGTTGCTTTCAGCGGCAAATAGTTGAAGTCCCCTCCGAACTTCATGTCGTGTCGGTGGACGCTCCACGAGAAGTTATCCGTGAACTGATA